>TARA_B110000305_G_scaffold126464_1_pt1 | contig 22735 bp, 30 predicted proteins | sample TARA_B110000305 | Tara Oceans TARA_B110000305 (sample SAMEA4397930) | marine metagenome | biome: Polar Biome; feature: [SRF] surface water layer (ENVO:00010504); material: water (ENVO:00002006), including particulate matter (ENVO:01000060) such as... | depth 5 m | reverse complement strand
AGGTGTAGAGCCTAAGAAGCCTAGGGTACTTAAAAATCCTAATAACAGTCTAGCAGTCTACGATACCAATGCAAAGGGCTGGCGTAGTTTTGTTGTTAAAAATGTAACCGCAGTAAGTTACGAGACCGATGCTGAATGAGATATCAAGCATTTAAAGAATCGGTGCTGGACACATGTCTAGCATTGTGTATTAACTTTCCGTTAAACATGCTATTGCTGTATCTAGCGAATAGATACGTTGTACCGGGATATGACACAGAAGCAGAGCAAATATTCTTTACGTCTGTGTTCCTAACTGTAGTGTTTACCACAGTTGCTATTGTGAGAAAAACATACACAAGGATGTACTTTGAGAACAAAAAAATCAAAAAAGAAGCAAGATTGAGCAGAGTAAGAGATAAATAACTACTGTAACACATTAATACGCCGCAAGGGTATTATAAAACTGTTACACTATAACTTGCTTTTTAAAGGAGATTATTATGACAAAGCAAATCCGTATCACGACAGAATCACTGTCCCCACTATTCAAAGCCTCAGTAGGTTTTGACAAAATCGTAAACGAGTTCTTTAACGAACCTCAGTTTAACAATTCGACTGGTTATCCACCGTACAACATTAGTAAAGACGCTAATGATATATATGAGATTACTCTTGCAGTTGCAGGATTTAAAAAATCAGATATTGACTTACAACTTGAAGATGGTACACTTAAAATTACTGGTACTTCAAACGTATTAGATGATGCTGACAAACCAGAAATAGAATACCTGCATAAAGGTATTGCAGAGCGTAACTTCATGCGAACGTTTAAGTTGGCTGAATTTGTGGAGGTAAAGGAAGCAACACTGGAAGATGGTATTTTAAAAGTACAACTTTTCAGAAATGTGCCCGATGCTTTAAAACCACAAAAGATTGCTATTTTGTGATAAACAGGTAAATATTGGGGAGATAGGTTTGTTCTTATTTCCCCAATTTATTAATGATAGCTTGACAGCGACATTATAAGAAGTTAAAATTACAATATAAATTCAAACACAGGTATTAGAATGTCAAAAGAAGCAGTATTAACTAAATCGAAAACTCAACTAGGATATCCACCGAGATATAATGTAGTCATCTTTAATGATGATTTTACTCCAATGGAGTTTGTAATTAAACTGCTGATTGAGGTATTTAACAAAAACATAAACACCGCAAAGGACGTTACAATGCAAATACACAGTAACGATACCGCAGTTGCAGGCAGTTATAATTTTGAGATTGCAGAACAAAAGTGTGCTGAAGCAATTAGTATTGCAAGAGCAAATGGTCATCCACTACAACTAAAAACGTTCCCAATAGAATGAGTATAGATAACTTAAATGACAGCAAGTACAAAGAAGGCTTTGTTACTGACGTAGAAAGTGAGAGTTTTCCTCCTGGCTTAGACGAACAAGTTGTTCGTAACCTAAGTGCATTAAACGATGAACCTGAATGGCTATTAGACTTTAGACTTAAGGCATATAGACGCTGGATTCAAATGGAAGAGCCAGACTGGAGTGAATTAAATTACACACCTGTAGATTATCAAGCACTTAGTTACCACAGTGCTCCGACTATCAGAGACAAGGACGACATACCACAAGAGATACTTGACACGTTTGAAAAGTTAGGTGTGCCGTTACATGAACGTGATGCATTGCTAGGCATTAAAACAGAAGCAAACAAAAACCTTATTCCAACAGTAGCCATTGATGCAGTATTTGACAGTGTCAGTGTTGCTACTACATTCAAAGCAGAACTAGAAAAGTACGGCATAGTATTTGGTAGTATAAGTGATGCAGTTAAATCACATCCAGAGCTAGTTAAGAAGTACTTGGGCAGTGTTGTACCATACACCGACAACTACTTTGCTACACTGAACAGTGCAGTGTTCTCAGACGGTACTTTTTGCTATATCCCAAAAGGTACTAGATGTCCAATGGAGTTGAATACATATTTTAGAATTAATGCAAGAAATACTGGACAGTTTGAACGAACATTAATTATTGCAGAAGACGATAGCTATGTTAGTTACCTAGAAGGTTGTACAGCACCAGCATATGATGAGAACACCCTACATGCGGCAGTTGTGGAGCTTGTAACAATGGATCGTGCAGAGATCAAGTACAGTACAGTGCAAAACTGGTATGCAGGTGACGAGAATGGCTTGGGAGGTGTTTACAATTTTGTAACCAAACGTGCCATGTGTAAAGGTGAAAGCAGTAAAGTAAGTTGGACCCAGGTGGAAACAGGTAGTGCTGTCACATGGAAGTATCCAAGTTGTATACTTAAAGGCGACAACAGTGTTGGAGAGTTTTATAGTGTTGCAGTAACCAAAGGTAAGCAACAGGCAGACACTGGAACTAAAATGATACACTTAGGTAAAAACACTAAGAGTACGATAATATCAAAAGGTATTAGTTTTGGTGATAGCACTAATACATATAGAGGTTCAGTTAAGGTAAACTCAGGCGCAGAAAATGCTACTAACTTTACTAAGTGTGACAGTTTAATGTTGCAAGATAGTAGAGCATTAACAATACCATACATCGATAGTCATAACAGTACAGCAAAGATCGAACACGAAGCAAGTGCTGGCAAAATTAGCGAAGAACAAATGTATTATCTTGCTACAAGAGGATTCGATGAAGACAACGCATTGAATTTAGTGGTTAATGGATTCTGTAAAGATGTATTCCAGAAACTGCCACTAGAGTTTGCCGCAGAGGCGAACGGTTTATTAAATGTGACGTTAGAAGGCGCAGTAGGATAATAATCGAAATGAGATTCATAGAATCATTGACAAACACTAAACTATAAAGTATAATACATATATGTTAAAATTAGAGAATTACACAGTAAGTGATGTTTTAAGTAATATCAACGTTGAGTTTGAGAAGGGCAAGAAATATGTTGTCATGGGATCAAACGGCGTGGGTAAAAGCACACTAATACACAGTATCATGGGAAGACCTGATTTAGAAGTGTCCGGTGTGCTCACGTTGGACGGTAACGACATTTCAGAGTTGCCAGTAGACCAGAGAGCAAAAGCAGGCCTCTTTGTAGCATTCCAAACACCCACAGCAATACCAGGACTAAGCAACTTTCAGTTAATGAAACAAGCACTGAATTTATCAGGTGCTGAACTAGGTGCTAAACTTAAAGAGTATAAAGTAAATGCATCAGCATTAAAGTTGCCCGATGGTTGGGACAAACGAAATGTTAATGACGATGCAAGCGGCGGGGAGAAAAAGAAAAGCGAATTGATACATTTGCAGATGTTAAACAACACCGTTGCTATGTTAGACGAACCAGACAGTGGATTGGATGTAGACGGTATTAAGTCGTTGATCACCGCACTGAATGAATGGCACAACGAAGACAAAACGTTAATTGTTGTAACACACTATGAGAAGCTCATTGAAGGGATAAACCCTGATGCTGTATTAGTTCTTAAAAAGGACAATGTTATTGTTGGCGATAAAGCACTAGCAGATACAATATTCAGTAAGGGTTTTGACAGTGTATAAACAACTATTTGCATACCCGTTTTTAGAACAACAAGCGTCTAAGGATTATTACTATAATCTTGGTAGCTTGCACGAGTACATTACTCACAATGACTATTTAGGCTTTATTGCCGACCACCCGGATAAGAACATATATAAAGAGTTGACAGAGTGTTATAGAGAAAACTTGTTATTTTTAAAAGAACATGGGTTACCCCATTCTAAGCAAGAACAGTTCAATACGTTCAATCTTAACAAGTTGTATAGACTAGACATTTTAAACTCCGATAAATCCAAATGGGAAACTGGATTATACGACAAGCTGGAATTTCTTGCTACTAGTAATGAAAATACTATAGTAACGATTGACGGTGAGATATATACTACTGAGGTGATTAATAAGAAGACTTCTGCAGGTGTGCAAATACTAGATTACATGAAAGTCGGCAAACAGCGTCATAGAGAATATATGAAGTTGATTGAGAAGACTGGCAACTTTAGTAATCTAAGTTTTGGTGCAACAACGTATCCTAATGTAATTGTGTTTCCTAAAGGGTACGAGAGTAAGTATGCAGATAGTCCTGTCAAGATAAAGTATGACAGTTCTCAGGATGACCCGGTACTAGAAGCTAACACCACAATTGTTGATGTACCGTATGACACACATGTTAAACTAGTTGAAGAGATTAACACTACAGCAGGACAATTGAATTATACTACATATATTGTTAGAGATGGCGCAACACTAGAAATTGATAGAACAACTGTTGACGCTGGAGGCTGGAGCATATTTGACAGTAGGTTTATTTGCCACCCTAACAGCACAGTAAAAATTAACTGTAGTAATACAGGTAGTCAGTACACACAAGAAAACTTTTACTTTAAATGCAGTTCCGGTGTTAAGTTAGAACTAAATGGTCGAAACAACATACGCAAAGGTAACGAGTACTATTCGTTTGTGCGAGTTAGAAGTGCTGGTAAAGATAACGTAAGTAATATTGATGTTAAAAACATTGGTAACGAGCAAAGTAAAACATCTTGGATCGGTAAGTATGAGATAAGTGCTGAGAGCGTAGGCTTTAACGGTACTATGGAAAATAAGAACTTGATGTTGTCCAGCACAGCAAAAATGCACACTCGACCTATATTAGATATATACACCAAAGAAATACAATGCACACATGGGTGTACGATAAGTAATGTAGATAAAAATCAATTGTATTACTTGCAGAGTAAGGGCTTTGATAAAGCAACTGCAAAGACTATGTTAGTGGAAAGTTTTCTATGTTAAGATCATACCCAAAAGCAAAACGAATTAAAGAGATTAGGAATTGTTTTCCTAGTTTAGCCTACAGTGAATTAGTGTACTTAGATAATGCGGCTAGTAGCCAAACTGTTGATACTGCAATTAAGGCTGTAAGCAACTATCATTATAATTATAGAGCTAATGTTCACAGAGGCGACTTTAAGATTAGTGGTATTGCTACAGACATTTACGACAAGGCTAGAACAGAAGTAGCAGAATTAATCAATTGTGAGGATTGGGAAGTAGCATTCACTGCTGGTACCACTCACAGCATGAACATGTTAGCAGATTGGATTCCATTAGAGACTCCAATTATTATCACAGAGCTAGAACACCACAGTAATATTTTACCTTGGATGAGACAGGGCAGAACAGCACTTAATGGTTTACTAGTTATTGTGCCTGCAAACGATGAAGGCAGTATCGATATTGCCAACTGGGAGACAGCATGTAAATCAAATCCAGGTGCAGTTGCAAGTTTCCTTACACAAAGTAATCTAACAGGAGTTGAACTTCCATGGACGGACATGTGTAGGATTGCTAAAGAGAACGATTGCACAACAGTGGTAGATGCTTGTCAAAGCATTGGACACAAAGCAATTGATTTACAACTGAACAACATTGATTATATGGCATTTAGTGGTCATAAGATGTATGCTTCAACAGGAACAGGTGTACTGTTTAGTAGAGGCGGGTTTAACGAAAAAGAAAGTTACTTAGGTGGCGGAACAGTATCGCATGTTGATTTTGACCACTATGTATGTGTTGCTGGACCAGGCAGAGTAGAAGCTGGTACACAGAACATATCAGGTGTACATGCTATAGGGGCCGCCGCCAAGTGGATCAAAGAAGTTACCTACAAGGACATTCAGGAATGCGAAGCAGAGTTTTTCAATATGTTACAAGAAAAAGGTTTGTTTGCAATAGAAGAAATGAAACTGATTGGCAATATTGCACCCAGAAGTGTGTACACATTCACTTTTGATGATTTACATCCTAGTGATGTTGCTGGTTTATTAGATTTAAAAGACGTATGTGTTCGAACAGGACACATGTGCGCCTATCCTGCAAGTAATAAATACTCAGGTGGTAAAGGGGTGTTGCGAATTAGTTCAGCACCGTATAATGACGAACACGATTGTGTTACACTTGTAGAGGGACTATGGAAAGCAATAAAGAAACTATCCAAGATCAAATAGTAGATGAGATTATCGCTAATTTAAAGCGAGTATTCGATCCTGAGATTAATTTAAATGTTTACGACTTAGGGTTGATTTATCAAGTGGCTGTAAACCAGGAGTTAGATGCTAATGTTATAATGACACTGACATCGCCTAATTGTCCTGCCGCGGAAATACTGCCCATGGAAATTGAATTTGCTACTAGAGCAGTTAAAGGTGTCAACAAAGTAAAAGTTACTCTTACGTTTACTCCGCCGTGGAACCCTGATAATATATCAGACGAAGGGAAGTATCAGATAGGTGTATTATAATGAGTAAGCATCGAGAGATCGATGACAAACTAGTAATTGAGACAACCAAAGGCAAAGAGTTCACCGTAGGCGAGATCAAACATTCTAATAGAATACAAAAGAGTGCCACACCTAAACAGGATCTTAGCTGGTATATTAAATGGACAGCAAGTATATTCATTCTGAGTAGTATGAGTATTCGAGGCGTCCCAGGATTACAATTTTACGATTTAGTACTGAGCATAATTGGTGTTACTGGATGGATGGTTGTTGGCATACTTTGGAAGGACAGAGCATTAATGCTATTGAACGGCGTAGGTATTATCTTATTCCTTAACACACTTATAAAAGGACTAGTCGCTTAATGCTTACAGTAAATATCCATAATTTAAAATGTACAGACGGCAATACATACGATTTAACATCCCCACTTCAATTAGCAAAACTGCAAGCGAGTGGATTCTCACTTGCTTCCCCTAAAAATGACCGAGTTACTGAGCACCCGTTAGTATTGTTTTTCAACGATTTCAATACTATATTTGCAGAATTTAAAGCAGAATGGAAGAGCGATGTGCCTGTGTTAGTGTGGAACATGTTTGTGCCTACTAGTGGCTGGATGGAAACAGATGAATTCGGCCGTTACGCACCTAACTTCAAATTAAGAGAACAGCAAGTAGACTTCTTATTGTCATATTTTGAGAATTGGATAGATTTGCCACATCATAATTTAGTAATAGGGTTCTGCGATGAAAGCCCGTTTCTGCAAGAAATCATAGAGCAAGTATACGACTGTATGAACTTGTATAGTATTTCCAAAGACAGGGTATTCTTTATGGGGCATAACTTTACAGGGCAAGATGACATTAACAAGTTTGCACAAGAACGTAAAGAGTTACCGATAAAGTATATTACACGTTGGCACATGACCGGGCACATGGATTTCACACATTTAGAATCTATTGCATATAGGCATGGCCCCCAGCAGTTCGAGTATAACACGAAAACTATTAATTGGGACGTACAACGACACAATAAACTATCCTTTTTAAATAGAAGACCTAGCTGGACACGTTCAGCGATGCTTTGGGGCATGTGGGACGCCGGCATCCGCAGTATATCCACAATTAGTGCATTCCCTCCGTTACGTTACTTTAATGCAGGAACAACGGAAGACGATTGGGAAGATCAGATTGTACATTGGGAATACATGGGCCATGTGCTTCAAAAGTACCAACCTCACTTACTAGACGGTATGAATGAGGACGCAGTTAAACGATTTAAAAAAGATATGCGGGTAGGTAAATCTATCCCCGGCGATAATGAACACATAGGTGATGTCGAGTCACAGCACATCCCATCAAAGAATGAATTTTATGTTTGGGTAACGTGTGAAACTGTAGGCGACTTTGACGAGCCTAATATGTTTATTACAGAAAAAGTTCTAAAACCTATGGTAAACGGACATGCACTTATTTTGTTTTCACAAAAAGATTTCTTACAAAAGTTTAAGAAGCTAGGTTATAAGACATTGGGTAATCACTTTGGTATTGACGAAAGTTACGATTCTATTATCGATGATTCAGAACGTATGACTGCGGTATTAAAACAAGTAGAACGTATTGCCCGGATGAACCTAGACGAGTTACATCAGTGTTGGGTCAATGCTAAAGATGATATTATAATGAATAGGAAACGCATGTACCTGACATTAACAAACATGCGAGAAAACTACACAGAAAACTTAGTACATCATATTGTAAAAGAAATAAGTTCTCCTTATAATAAGGAACAACTCTTGGCATATGACGTAGTAAAGGAACTAAAAAAGTACAGGAATTTTAGTGACTTTAGTGTATGGATGGATAATTAATATAAAACACACACAGGAGATTAGAAATGGCAATTGAAATGACAATTCCAGATGTTACATGGAATAAAAGATTTAAGCCCGAAGGGCAAGCAGACTACACATGGGTACCAGAAACAAGTGAAGACTTATTTGCTGGCAAAAGAGTTGTATTATTTGCATTACCGGGTGCATTTACACCTACATGCTCAACAACACATTTACCAGTGTACGAAGCAAACTATACAAAGATTTTAGACCAGGACATTGATGAAGTATATTGTTTAAGTGTTAACGATAGTTTTACAATGAACGCATGGTTCAACAGTATGGGAATTGTTGATGTTAAGCCTGTTGCGGACGGCAACGGTGACTTTACAAGACACATGGGTATGTTAGTTAAGAAAGAAGCAGTATGCTTCGGCTACAGAAGCCAACGTTACAGCATGGTAGTAGACAACGGCAGAGTGGAAATGATTTTCTGTGAAGAAGGAAAAGAGGATAACTTTGCTGGCGACCCATTCGATGTTAGTGATGCAGAAAGTATGTTAGAGTACCTTTCAAACGTAAAAGACTTGAGAAGGTCTCAATTAGGAATTACTGATGAAGAAACTGCAGATACAGTTTCAGAGTGAATCGGGTGATAAGACTAAAAGTATAGACTTTGATTTATATGACTTGCCTGTTGTAAACAGGTTTGTTGATTTATTAAACCATACTAAGTCTGCATCATTTATTGAAGGTAGGGTAGATGTCAGGCGTAGCAATACGACTGAGTCTACTTTATCACTAGCCGCAGAAATGAATACTGTGGTAGACACCGTAAACACTTTAAGAGAAGACCTGTTAATTGACGAATCGCTGAAACTAGATTTGGATATAGAACCGCACTTACAAGTTAAGAAGCTAAACAAATTACATGAGATATTTCAACTGTACACTGAGGTGCATGGTATTAATGCTAATCAAACTCAAATAGAGTTAGAACGTGTTAACATACTAGTACACTTATTAGAAGCAGGCCCAGTCGAAATGGACCAGGTGTTTATAGTTGCAAAGCAAGTAGGGCCGATACCGCAAGGACTTGAACTTACCCCAGAAGACCATATGTTGCGTAAGCCACATGCACTATGGGGAGAGTTGGAAATGGACTATCACACAGTTGGTAAAGATTTGGGTGCGTGTTTTTGGACAGATGACAGCGAGTTAGTTGCTACAGGCGAACTTAGACAGCAAACTACATTATGCCCAGGCATTGCAGTAAATTTTATGACAGGCCCACATAATACACCTACAGACGCAATAGATCAGCAAAAAGAAGCAGAATTTTACACTTGGTGTGAAAAAAATAACCTAAACGAACACATAGACTACACTGACCCGCAGTACCGACTAGGAAGACTCCGTATTGGGCGTATTAGTAATGAGTACACTATCCAGGAAATACAGGATTTAGTATTATATTACCCGGATATAACGGACATTATCCTAAAAAGTGATAAATAAGTGTATTAGTAAATACAAGACAATATAACGGAGCAAACTAATGACAGATATAACTTTACCTACAGAAACGCAAGTCAGAGCCGTAGATACGGACACATTTACATGGGACGACTTGATGGATGGGTTAATTACAGAATCGCAGGGTGCTGTATACAAACTAGTTAGCGAATCGCTATCGAGTGGAGCAGTCATTAATATCAGTGAGCCACATGCTGGTACTGGTAAATCCGCTAAATTTTTGTTGGACAATGTTACTGGAGCATCCAATTTTAAAATTATAACTAGTGACCATTTTAGTGACGCTTACTTAACAACTAGCGAATATTTCGATAATGTTGGCAACGCTGCCAATGTATATAAATTTGATGCTTCTAGTAGATTAAGAGTAAACTCTGATGAATCCGGCAATGCAGTTAGTATTGATACACTAGACATTTTTGGTGCTGACCCTAGCGTTATATTGACCACAACTGTACTAGCAGACGCTCCGACAGCAATGGGTGTTAATGACTTAGCATCATACCAGCTACACATTCCGAACTCTGTTGTTGTAGATCATGCTGGTGGTGCATTAGCGGCAACTGGTAATATAGAAATCGACTTAGCAATTATTAATCCTTGGCCGGTAAGCATGGGTTACGCGGCACACGAAGTAAAGTCATTGAAGCAACAAATCGCATCGATGTTTAACAATCTAAACACTGGCGGCGGAATGATTATTACTAACTTTCACTTACCTAAAGTTCAAACAGCATTTTGGGAAACCTTTAATGCATTAACAAACACTGGAAGACTTTGGACTGCTGAGTATGTTTTAAACAGTGAATCAGATGGAACAGGTTACTGGCAAGCGGCTGTTATTAAGAAGTCTTAAAAACAACAACATTTAAATAATTCATCAATCACATGGCGGGATTCGTATAATGGTTATTACGGGAGGTTTCCAACCTTTTGATATCAGTTCGATTCTGATATTCCGCTCCACCGACGAAATACCACAATTAAATAATCACACGACAACACAACGGTAAATATCATTATGAAACTTGCTATTACAGGTATTGGGATTGTATCGCCATTAGGCAATGAGATACAAACCGTGACACACAATTTAAAACAGTTGGCTGTACCAATCACAGACTATAAACTGCCAGGGCACTTTGCAGATAAGTTTCTTAAGGTAGAAAAAGCATTCCACTGTGACATTGACAACTTAGACTTAGACGGATTAATCGAACCAAAGAACAAACGTTGGTTAGATCCTACTGTAGTCACAAGTATGTCCGCAGTTGATCAAGCAGTTAAACAAAGCGGTTTAGACTTCCCAGACAATACTCCTGTATTTGTAGGAACTATTAGAGGTGGAGCACCTAACTTAGCAAAGTTTAGCGACATACTTGTAAGGGGTAGAGCAAAAGTTCACCCTCAAGTGCTTTTAAGTAGCAGTCACGAATACCTAAGCAATCACATAAGCAGTCACTACAAGTGGAATGGCATTAGTATGAGTACTAGTGGCACATGCGTGAGCGGTGTACAGGCATTAGACATTGCCAAGAAGTACATGCAACTAGAAGACTACGATTGTGCTGTGGTAGTAGGAACAGATTGGATGACCAGTGCAATGAGTTCACTGTACTTCCAACTGTTAGGTGCTATTAGTCCAACAGGTAGAAGCGTTCCATGGGACAAAAGCAGAGATGGTTTTGTAATGGGAGAAGGTTCTGTATGTTTAGTAGTAGAGCCTTTAGAGAAAGCAGAAGCCAGAGGTGCAACTATACGTTGGGTAGTAGACGGCATAGGTATTGCAAATGACGGAGCACATGCCACTCAACCAGACCTTGAAGGCACTGGTGCCAGGATTGCAATTGATACTGCTTTGAAACAAGCAGGCACAAGTGCTGACCAATACACAGTTTTAAATGCACACGCCACTAGTACACCATTCGGAGATCCCGTGGAGTACAACGTGTTGAAAGATTACTTCCCGCAGAAAAGTTACTTGTACAGCAACAAAGGACAAGTCGGCCATTTGATGGGTGCTAGTGGTTTAGCAGAAATTATACTAGGTGCTGAAGCAATGACAAACGGATTTGTTCCGGCAAATGCAGGACTAGAAGATCCGTTCACTGACGATGACCATTTTGTGTTAAGCAATAAACCTGTTGATGCAGAATACAACAGATTCTTTAAAACCAGTTTTGGATTCGGCGGACGCAGTGCCGCTGTAAGTGTTTGTAAATATGAAAAATAAATTTAAAGTAGCATTTATGGATTGTGCAGAAACATTCGCACAACTAAGTTCAGCAAAGCGTTTACAAGTAGGCGCAATCATTGTTAAAGATGATCGTATCATAAGCATTGGTTATAACGGTATGCCCTCAGGTTGGGATAACGTTTGTGAAACAGAAGTAAAGTTTGGCAACACAGGCTACGGCAGAAAACTAGTATCTAAGCCAGAAGTGTTACATGCAGAAGCAAACGCTATTACTAAAGTAGCACAGAGTTCGGACAGTAGCAAAGGCGCTACAATATTTTGCACTCATATGCCATGCATTGAATGTGCAAAACTAATACACCAGTCTGGAATCTCGCACGTTATATATAAGAACAGTTATAATGCGGCTAAAGGTTGCGGCGAAGCATTCCTAGAGCAGAGCGGGTGTGTTGTAGAAAAACTTGAGGACCAGCATGAAAGTAGTACCACTTAATATAGGCGTTCAAATAGAATGCGACATTCAAAATCTTAGCGAACAAGATTATAGCGACATAAATGATTTATATTTAGAACATCTCATTGTTGTATTTAAAGACCAAGCATTCCAAACAATTCCTTTTACAAAACTATGTGCCAAGATGGGACACTTTGCAAACAGCGAACAAATGCTTTGGAAACGTGATGGCGAGAACACTGGCAAAGGTAAACAACAATTCATAGACCCGTTCACATGGGACGGCAATGATAACGATTATCCTGTACAACGTGTTACTGGCGAGAAAACTAAGAAGGGCATGGCAACTGGTATCTTTGGAAACGGAGAACTAGATTGGCACAGCAACATGAATGGCGAAATGGACAGGGCAAGAGGTGTTGCATTACAAGGCGCAGGCTTCTGTGAAAAAACACATACAGCATTCATGGATACTACTAAAGCATACGCAGACTTACCTGATGACATCAAAGCAAGATGCCAAGATGTAATAGGCAACTACGAGTATGCTCCAGAGAATTGGGCTAAAGGTGTTCCAGCACCACAACTAATGACTATGAAGGGGTTTGGTATTGTAGACCACAAGTACACTATGCCCTTAGTACATGAGAGTTTTACAGGCAAGAAAGGATTATACTTCCACTTCCATAACAACTGTTCATTCCCTGCAGACCCTGAACTAAAACAAATACTAATGGACCATTGCTTCCAAGACAAATATGTGTATGAGCATGAATGGCATCCAGGCGATATTGTTATATCAGACCAAGTGCTAACATTACACAAACGAGTAGAGTGGGAGCCAGAAGTTATTGCTAAACGTGTACTACATAGAATAACATTCCATTACAATAATATTATTGAAGACTACTTTAACAAGTACACCAAAGTTAAAGAGTCAGACAAGTTTGAATACTAATGGCGTTGTTTATAGATAAAAAGAACAAACGTGTTATACTAACAGCCAGAAAATGCGGACTTATAACACTCAGTAATTCTGTCACAGAAGTTTATCAGAACAAATCCGAAAACAGGTCATTAGACGCTGGCAATCCGGATGCTCATTATATACAAGGAAACGCAGGCCCCAGGCCTGTGCCGTTCGATACAGCATATTGGGCAGACTGGGACGTTACTGTAGTCATACGTGACCCGTACGAGCGTTACCTGAGTGGTGTACGCACACTGTGGACTATGGCTCATTGGGATAACCAACCTCCCATCGAGACTGTTAACGAATGGTTTGAAGAAACATATAAACGTACTGGTCGTATCGATTTATACAACGGGCATATTGCTAATTGGTTAGAGTCATTAGAAGGTATTGAGTACAAAACACTTGAAATAGTTGACACTACGGAATTATGCGAATGGGAAACACGCAATGGCTTCTTACCTGTCCATACCCACAAGTCTAAGAAAGACATTAAAGATCGCATTAGAGCACATATTGAACAGCATCATATAACGGAAGTCCAAAATTATTTAGCACCAGAGGAGAAACGGTACAGAAAATGGTTGACATTTCCTTCTAAATACCGTAAAATAAGCATATGAATACAGAAGATAAGAAAAAATCTAAAACCCAGATGACTAAGTCAGAACTAATTAGTATGCTCAAAGCACACGAGTTAACGATCAAGTCATTAGAATCTAACATTGAGCAACTGAGAAATGACCGAATTGCATTAGACACTATTGTGACAGACCAGGATACTAGTATATTAATCACTGGCCTGAATGCAAGGATTCGAGCATTAGAAGATGTTGTGAAGAGACTGGACAGTAGAAAAGACTATGAATAGAGTATTTGTATACGGCACACTGAAGAGCGGCGGCGAGATCAGAGGTCTAAACAACTTCGGAGACGGCGCAACTATTGTTGGCAAAGCAAAGACACAGTACCCTGACTATGATATGGCAGACCTTGGAGCATTTCCGGGTGTATTCATAAAGGGTGAGTACCATATTCAAGGCGAAGTATGGGAAGTAGATAACGAAGTATTTGGACAGCTAGACGGAATGGAGGGCTACCCAGACTTTTATAATAGACAAGTAGTACACACTACAGAAGGTAAAGCCTGGATGTACTTTTTAGAGGGTGCTGAGTACGACAAGTACAAAGGCATCAGAGGCGATAACGTATTTGAAGAAGGAGACACGTTAGTATGGCAACGGTAACAGAACTAGACAATCTTATTCGTTCATGGCATCATGATAGAAATTTGATTGAAGGTGCCACCGACAAGGACCAGTACATGAAACTGATCCAAGAGGCTGGTGAACTAAGCGACAACATTTGCAAAGGTAGAGACATTAGTGATGACGTAGGTGACATGATGGTAGTTTTAATTAACATCATGGAGCGTAACGGACTATCAATGGAACATTGTTTGCAAGTCGCTTACAATGACATCAAAGACCGCAAAGGAAAAATGGTCGATGGTGTTTTCATTAAAGAGGGAGACAAATAATGTCTACATTTTTATTAGTGTTGTTCGGTATTGTATTGGGGTGGTTTATTCCACGTCCGTATTTTATTGGACCAATCGAAGAGCGACTGCTTGGGCCACTAAAAAGTAAGATACCGTACGATTGGCAGTGGTGGTAGAGTGACTCTTGTACTCATAACGCTTCTTATGACTAAGCATCTGATTGCTGATTACTTCATGCAATACAGCTGGATGATAAAGGATAAGGCAACGTATGGAGCCAAAGGCGGACTAGCTCATGCTAGTTACCACGGTACACTAACTTTTGTAGTATTAGAGTTATGTAGTATAGGATGGCCCATATCGCTGGCGCTAGGAATAGCAGATGCAGTTTTACATTATCACATAGATTATGTTAAAAGCAACGTGTGGAAACGCAAACAGTTAGGTCCGCAAGACCAAATGTATTGGGTAACACACGGTGTAGATCAATTTGCACACTTTTTAACTTATATAGGAATAGTAGTAGTATGCGTATAGAGACAGATGTAAAACTTAACTATGACGATGTCCTCTTGCGACCTAAACGTAGTACGATGGGTAGCAGGAAGGATGTCGATTTAGTCAGAGAGTACACATTTAGGAATAGTAAAAAGACTTATAAGGGTATTCCTATTATGGCGGCTAACATGGGCGGAGTAGGCACATTTAACATGGCAGAAGAACTTATTAGAGTTCCTATGTTTACATGCTTAAATAAGAACTACCAACCTGCAGACATTTGGGATTGGTTCGGTAACCATGTCCACAAGTCTGACCTTGCCGACCATGTTGCGGTTAGCACAGGCATTACAGAAATAGACCAAGAGCGTATTGACATGACATTAAAGTTATGCAGAAGCATAAAATATGTGTGTATTGATGTTGCTAATGGTTACAGCGAAAGATTCCTAGACTATGTTGCTAGGTTTAGAGACAAATATCCGCATATCACAATCATTGCAGGCAATGTAGTAACTGCGGACCTAACAGAGGAGTTAATTTTACGTGGAGCAGACATCGTTAAAGTGGGCATTGGCCCTGGTAGTGTTTGTACTACTCGTGTCAAGACTGGCGTTGGGTACCCACAACTTTCGGCAGTCATTGAATGCATGGACGCCGCTCATGGTCTTGGCGGACACATCATTGCTGATGGGGGTTGCAGTTCTCCTGGAGACGTGGTAAAGGCATTTGGCGCTGGAGCAGACTTTGTTATGCTCGGCGGCATGTTAGCAGGATGTGACGAAGGTGGGGGCGAGGTTTTTAATAAGTATTATGATACTAACGAACTTGTTTATGAAATTGGTTCTCATTTGAATGCCAAAAAGACCAAACATAAACAAGTTCAGTGTATAGAGTTTTACGGCAGTTCAACAACACAAGCACAGGAGGGTTCCGGCGGTGTACAAAATCATAGAACAAGTGAGGGACGTATTGTACAACTACCTTACAAAGGTCCAGTCACTAACGTCATCACAGACGTACTCGGAGGTCTTCGTAGTGGTTGTACTTACGTTGGTGCGAACAAGTTAAAGAACTTATCTAAATGCACAACATTTATACAAGTTAAAAACGGCAATACACACAATACAATTTTTGAACATTTACAGACAGGCGAATAAAACTATGCCAAGATACACAGTAACAGTACCCATGCCAGAAGGCGACAGTCTTAAAGCAATAGGTGATACTGCACAACAGTTTGATTTAGTAATAGAGGCCGGATGGGCAACATTTGGCGGACAAGCAAACACACCTGAAGAATTCGAGCAGGAATTAATTGACGGGATCTTAGGGCTACCAGAGCGAATTACCGCTGTTGAGAGTTGGTAGCATGATTATCCCAGAGTCTAACAAAGCAATTCATATTATATGGGAATTAGAACATGAAATGCTCAATCCTAGAAACTGTGGTTACACAGGAATGGATATGAAAACGAGACTATGGGAAATCAAAATGCGAGTTGATGCGGCAATATTAAAAGCACCACTGTATGAAGGTGAGCCTGCATTTGAGGATATGTATTTAATGGAGAGAATAAAGAAAAATGTCTGACGATAACTTTAAACTAGGCATTATCGGTAAGGGCTTTGTAGGCGGAGCAGTAAGTGGAGGTTTCGATAACCCTAGTGTTACACAAATCATTGTTGATCCTGTGCATTCTGACACTACATTAGAACAACTAGTAGAGCTATGCCCTACAGTGACGTTCCTGTGCGTTCCTACGCCCGTTGGCGAGGATGGTAGTTGTGACGTAAGCATTGCTAGAAGCGTGTTACAAGAGCTTAACCAACTTCAATACAAGGGTGTAGTAGTTATTAAGAGTACTATTGTACCTGATTACTTACACGAGTTCAAGAAGGCATTTGAACTAAAGATGGTGTACAACCCAGAGTTCCTCACTGAAGCAAATGCGGCACACGACTTTGCTAATCCTAAAATGCAAGTGTTGGGTGGCAAATGGAAAGATTGTGAAGTAGTTGAAAAAGCATACTTGCGATACAGTAGTGTAAAGATTGTTCCTACATTTAAAACAGACTTAACAACAGCAAGTTTGCTAAAGTACACAATTAACAGTTACCTTGCATCCAAGGTGATGTTTATGAATGACATATACAAATTGCACCAAGCAGGATCAAGTTCAGTTAGTTGGGACCAGTTTACCGACATGCTAGAGCGTGATCCACGTATAGGTGACAGCCATATGAAAGTTCCAGGACCTGACGGTGAGTTTGGATTTGGTGGGCATTGTTTCCCTAAGGATACAGAAGCGTTACTAAAGTATGCAAAGGACAAGAACATCAAGTTAAACATGTTAAAGAAAGCAGTAGAGATAAACAACAAGGTCAGATAACATCCTATCCCTTCAAGGCAGTTACTACACTGCCTTTTTTTATGGCTATTAGATAAATATGTGTACGATACTATGGTTAATGCATTGACCAACTAATATAGTGTCTGAAAGGAGTTTAACATGTTAAAAAATATGCTATTAAAAGCAATACATAAGAGTCAGCACGTTCAACGTAACTGGGACCTATCTAAATCAATTCCACAAGAAGATTTAGAAATCATCGAGCAGGCATGCTTGGGTGCGCCTAGTAAGCAGAACGTAACATTCTTCAAACCTTACTTCATCACTGATAGAAACATCATCAATAAGATCCACAGAAACACTTTGGGATTCCTTATTGAAGATGGTAAAAAAGGTGGTGTGGCAACGAAAGGCGACAGGCTAACAACTAATCCACAAGTACTAGCAAATTTGCTAGTTGTTTTTGTTAAGGACTTTGATGCGGAAAAAGCCGCTAAGAACACAGACCAAGGCGAAAATGCAAAAGTTATGGAAATGGATATGCACCAAGCAGTAGGAGTAGCGGCAGGCTATGTCAATATGACAGCGGCTATGCTAGGATACAGCACTGGTTGTTGTTCTTGTTGTAACAAAGACGAGATTCAAAGGATTCTCGGCATTGATGAAAAACCTTTACTATTAATGGGAATTGGCTATCCGGATCAGGACAAGCCTAGAAGACAGCATCATCTTAAAGATGAGCTAGTTTTTCCAACTAACCGTAAAGATGCAGTCGAAGTAGAAAGAGTATAATAATAATAATATAAGAGTAGTAAGGAAGAAGCCAGACTTTATTGTTTGGCTTTTTTTTGACTAATAAATACTGCTATGAAGAAACTCTTTTGGAAACTTGCTAGTAAGTTTGGTGCAGAGGCACTAACAAATATATTCACTGGTCATCAGTACTTGCACCGTGTTTATTTCTTAGGTCCTAACCTTATAAAAGGTGTTGCAGGAATGTATAGCGATTCCAGAATTTGTTTAAATTTGATAGAAGGTAGTGACCTACCGTTCGAACATAATCACCCTTGGGGTTATTTTACAATCATACTGTCGGGAGGATATTATGAATGTAGAGGAAAGGATAAAGTATGGCGCGGCCCAGGTTGGTTTGCATTTAGAAAACATACGGACTTCCATAGAGTTGAAATCCCTGAAGGTGGCTATGCAGTTACACTATTCGTAAAAGGCAAAAGAAATAAGAACAGTACATTTTTCAAGATGCATGACGGATCAGTAATAAAGGACTTGAAGTACTGGCGACAACACAAGATTGGTAGAGAGACAATTGCAAAAATGATTCAATGGAAAACACCACAGGAGATACAGAGTGACATTAACAGTAGATGACGTATTAGCATTAACACCAGCTGGAGGTGGACCAATTACAGATTGGTTTTGTGATAAGATAGAAAGTAATATTGCTTCGGGTGTATATCCAAACCCTAAGAAGATGGATGAGATTTCAGAGAAAATTGTTCAAGACTTAATGGATTATAAAGTAAAGCATGACATAGAAGATATTGTTGTGGGAATGAGTGGCGGTGTAGACAGTGCATTAACAGCCGCGTTATTCAAACAAGCAGGATGGATTGTACACGGTGTCACATTACCAATACACCAAAAGCCAGAAGAGACTGCTAGAGGACAAGAAGCGATTGATGTTCTCAGACTAGAACCTTACAGTATTGATTTGTCTAAACAGTTCGACAGTATGCAAGAATTGTTAGGCGAGTATGATTCTACTTATAGAGGACTACAACGTCAAGGTAATCTTAGAGCAAGATTACGAATGATGGCATTGTATAACCTTGCACACAAAGTTGGAGGATGTGTTGCCAGCACAGACAACTTTAGTGAACTAGCCGCAGGCTTTTGGACATTACACGGTGACGTAGGCGACATTGCCCCTATCCAAAGTTTAAGTAAGAGTTGGGAAGTGCCGTATATGGCAACACAACTAGGCGTGCCGCTTGCAACAGTACAAGCAACACCAACGGACGGTTTAGGCATTAGTAACAGCGATGCAGATCAATTAGGAATGAGTTACTTAGAGTTCGATACATTGTTATTTGACCTCATTTCTTTGCCTGATTTAGGCATAACAGCAATACAAGACTATATAAATACTATAACGAACGAAGACGTACAAAATAAGGCGGGGTTAGTACTAAGCAGAATTGCTAGTACATCGTTTAAAAGGAACAATCCTTTTAACTTAGCCCACCCACTATTTGAAGACAGATTCGATACATTAACAAAATTAGACAGGAGTTTATAATGAGTTTATTAAGATGGATTATGAGTTGGTTTACATCACCAGCACCTGACGTAGTGGTAGAGGCTCCTAAGAAAGCTACTCCACCTGCTAGAGTGCATACACCAGTTACTAAGAAAGCAACAGTAACAAAGAAGGCAGAAAGAGCACCAGAACCTAAGATGACTAAAGCATCTTTATCTAAATTAACTAAAGCACAACTTGAAGCTAAAGGCAGAGAGTTAGGTATTGAAGTTGATAAGAGAAAGAAGAAAGAAGCTATAGTTGTAGAAGTTATTAAAGCATCAAAGAAGTAGTCATAAATACTTGATATGGAAGTACCTATAAGTACAAAGTATCAAGTGTTACTTGTTCAACCAAACTTTAAGATCGGCGGCAATAGCTTTACAGGTTATTGGCTACCCTACAGTATTGGTTGTTTATGGAGTTATGCTTGTTCTTTCGACACAATTAAAGACAACTTTGAAGTATCTGACCTCGTTTATAAACGTGAAGATCCAGACAAGTTAGTTGAACGCACCAAGCACTCTGATATAGCAATGTTCAGTTGTTATATGTGGAATTGGGAATGGTCCAAAGTAGTTGCACAAAAATTAAAGGAACAGAATCCTGAGATTACAATTATATTTGGTGGCCCACAAATCACAAACAGACCTATGGAAGAAAATTTCTTCGAAGACCATCCTTATGTAGACAGTATATCCTTAAATGAAGGAGAAGAGTCCGCAGTTAAGATGTTGGAGTCATACCTGGCAGGCGAACCATTAGAACAATTATATCACGGCGGCAGACTAGATGAACTAGATATTCCTAGTCCATACTTGACTGGTGTGTTTGATAAAATAATGGCGGCTAATCCTGGTGTAGTATGGAACGGCACATTAGAAACAAATAGAGGTTGCCCATTTGCATGTACATTTTGCGATTGGGGTAGTTTAACGTATGCGAAGATAAAGAAGTTTCCTATGCCTAAGGTTCTACAAGAGCTCACGTGGCTTGCGGAAAACGAAATCGACTATGTAACTATAGCCGATGCTAACTTCGGTGTGTTTACAGACAGGGATTTAGCTGTAACCGAAACACTTGTATCACTACAAAAGCAATACGGTTATCCTAAAGTAGTAGACGCTACTTGGTATAAGAACAGTAGTGATGAAATACTAGAGATTGTTAAGAAGTTTATTGGCAGTGGATTTAATAGAGGACTGACATTAAGTGTGCAAAGCATGGACATGGATGTACTCACAGAGATACGCAGACGTAACATGGAAGCCAGTGACTTAAAAATGATTTTTGATAAGTGTAACAAAGAACAGATACCTAGTTACACAGAGCTCATTTTAGGCTTGCCAGGCGAAACGTTTAACAGTTGGCGCAGAGGACTATGTGAGATTATTGAAGCAGGACAGCACAACACAGTTGAAAGCTGGTTAGCACAACTGCTAGAAAATGCACACATGAACAGACCTGACGAAAGGCTAAAGCATGAACTCGCAACTATTGTTGTGGAGAACTATGTAGGTGGCTTTGAGGAAGAAGACAATGTAAGTGAACGTGTTGAACTAGTTGTTGGTACTAAAGACATGCCTAAGGAAAAGTTTCTTGAAGCGTGGATGTACAGTTGGATGATTAATAACTTCCACAACTTCGGATGGAGTCAAGCACTAACTAGATTCTTAAGACGTTACAAAAACTTTACTTACTTAGAAATGTATGACTACTTGTTCCAAACGTTGAAAGATGATGATGGACCAGTTGGCGGCTTTTATAAACATGCTGAGTCACAGATGAGACATTACTTAGAGACAGGCAAGGATGAGAACATGGAAGATGGCTGGAGTGGTCATACTTACATGTGGCAAATACAACCAACATTCCACAGGAACAGACAGCATGTAGTAGACTTTATTAAAAAGACATTCAGTAAAGAGTACACTGAATTAAATGAAGCATTACTCCAACGCCTGCTACAGTTCCAACATGACTATGTAACAGATGAGCCTACAGTATACCCGTACAGTTCACAGCACCCATATAACTTCTGGGAGTTCATAAACGGCTTAGACGAGTTTAGAGAGCGTGACACGGTGTATGAGATAGACATCGGCGAAGCAGTTACAGGCGAAGCATACTATGATCGATTCTATTTTAGACGTAGGCAGGGCTGGGGCAAGTCTGTTTTTTCCAAAGCAGACTAAAAATACCACAAAAGTTAACACATCAGTTAATAATGCATAAATACACTTTGGAAGTGAGATGCAATCCATACTTCCACAAAGGGACGGTTGAGTGCTGTCGGTTGTAGCGGTATGTATCCGCAGAGGCTCTTATTGTAAGAGTACAACATTACGAAGTACACTTAAAAGTTTAGAACTTTAACCCCCTAGCAGTGATCGTAAGATACTGTGAATTTGGGTGCTAAAACGATTTAGACTCAGGAGAAGAGACAATGACTACTTTAACAAAGGTAGGCCAAACACTATCCAATAGCTTAATCGCATTCAAGAATAGAGTCTGTACAGACGGCCGGTTTTGTGACGATGTCGCAATGGGTATTCTTAGTGTGTTAACTATATGGATGATGTACGTGGCAATGCTACCTATATTTTAATTCTGTAACAAGAGTTACAACAGCCTAAAAGGACTATCAGGACATCGATGGTCTTTTTTTTGAGTATAAATAATTATACTACTTTCCGATAAATACTACTATAATTATGTAGGAGTAAATTATGGGATGGTTAGCAAACTGTTCTGAAGC
>TARA_B110000305_G_scaffold158362_1_pt1 | contig 22855 bp, 26 predicted proteins | sample TARA_B110000305 | Tara Oceans TARA_B110000305 (sample SAMEA4397930) | marine metagenome | biome: Polar Biome; feature: [SRF] surface water layer (ENVO:00010504); material: water (ENVO:00002006), including particulate matter (ENVO:01000060) such as... | depth 5 m | reverse complement strand
GTTATAATTTTTTTTTTTTGCTAAGTAATAATCTAGCAAACACATATGGCCAATTCTATCTGTATCCAAAATTGAAATATTGATAGATTTAAATTTAGAAATCATAAAAATTATAGTTATTGGTATGAAAAAACATGCATTTACTATAATTTTTTTTATTTTAATCAATTTTATTTATAATCTTTATCATTATTTATATATCACTTCGATACTAGATCCATAAAAAGTTCCTATTGCATCTAAAAATTTTTCATTACCAGCAGTCCATTGAATTTAAAACTTGTATTTATAAGAGAAGGAAATACTGATTGAATTCTTGATGTTTTATCGTGGTGACCAGTTTCTTCAATGTTCCTAAGTAAATTTATAAGTATATCTGGGGCAAATGTCATAAATTTAAATTAATGTGTATTTTGAAAATATTGATTTAATTCAGTATCTAAAATTGCTAGAACGAATGGTCTAAATTTTACTCTAAATTTTGTTTTACTATTAACTTTATTTTTTAAAGATGGGCTCTTAATCCCATTGATTATAACAAAATAAATATAGTGAATGGTTGAGAATGATTTATCTAACATATAACTAAAGCTCGTTCAGGAAAATAACCGATGGAAGTCTTTATTATACTTAACCTTTCTTCTTTAATTACAAAAATTTGCTGATCATTAACTATTAATGTAACTAAATGATCATCTGTTTTAGAATTAAAAGACGTATGAAAGCCTAAAATATTCATGATCTTTTAAATCTTTTATTAATAATATTAAGATTTTCATGTGATCCAATATCAATAAAAAATTTATTTGTTTTAAAAATATTAATCTTATTAATTAATTTGGGAATTAAATCAAGACTTATATCATTTAGATCTTTTGTAATATAGTTTGATTTAAAAATTCTAGGATCTAAACAATAAACAGCACAATTTGCCTCTGTAAATCTAACATTTTTTTTTTCATAAAAATTAGTCATTACTCCTTCATTATTTTTTTCAATAACACCAAATTTAATAGGTTCTGTTATTTCAAATGTCATCATTGTCATTAAGCAATATTTAGGTTTAGTTTTATAATGATTCATTAGATTAATTAGATTTTCCTCATAATAGTTGTCAACGTGTGCAACTAAAGTCATACTTTCTTTATCGTGAAAGGATTTACTAAAATTTTTTAATGTTCCACCCGTTCCAAGTAATACCGGTTCATAAATAATCTTTATACGATCAAAATAAATTGAATTTTTAAGATGTTCTTCGACTTTAGCTGAAAGGTAATGAGTGTTAATAATAATTTTTTTAAAATTTAATTCTACTAAATCTTCAATCCAGTAATCTATAATAGCTTTATCATTTATTGGTATTAAACACTTAGGCACCTTATCTGTAATTGGTCTTAATCGTGTTCCAGTACCTGCCGCTAGTAAAAGAGCGATCAATTATTTACCAAGTATTTTTTCTTTTGAGAAGAAATCTTTCCTTTTAGAATTAAAAGTTCTATAAGGTGAGAAGTTAGGGTTGCCTAATATTTTTCTGAATTTAGTATAAAAAGAATAATTATATTTTTCAAATGACCACATATCTTCATTACCAGTTGTTGGGTAATAAAAATTTCTAACTGTAAGGGGGATGGCTATTCTTGGCTCAGATAGGATATTAGGAACCGTTTTATGGATTGTAAATGCTGACATAAGAACAAGAGATCCTTCATCAGCTTTCACAATTATTTTTTTTGAATCCGCAGGTAGAGTAATTGGCTCCCTATTTTGGTGAGGTATATGTCCCCACTTATGTGATTCTTTAATGACTTCTATAGTCCCCATTTTATTTTTCAAGTTAATTGGCACCCATAAAAGTAGAGTGTTTATACCAACACCTGACCAAAATTCTTGATGATATTTTTTTACAAGGTATTCATCATTTACATTTTTCACATTAATAGCTAATTCAAATTGAGTGGCAAACTCTAAATCATTGCCTAATAAATTAGAAATAGCTTTGTGAACTTTATCTTGTAACAAGATATTTTGGATTATATTGTTATTGACCAAAGATTTAGCTAAAAAAACTTGAACTTCGTGTTGAGAATATTTTTTTCTTACATCGTAAAATAACTTTTCTAAAGATTCATTTTTTAATTTTTTCTTATTAGTATGGTTATTTAACGAACTAGCAATTATACTTTTTGATTTTTTGATTAAATTTTTATCAATAACATTATTTAAGATAACATAGCCATTTTCTAGAAATTTTTCTTCCAAATTATTTTTCATTATTAATTTATAAGCTTGGTCTTAAGTATATTCAATATTTCATTTTGCTTTATTGGTATATTTCCAATTCTACTAACTTGAATAGCCGCAGCTATCGAGCCTATTAATGAAGCTCGCCAAATATCATTTTTCCCTGCTAGCATTAAAGACATTGCAATTAACATAGAATCTCCAGCACCTGCGGTATCTTCTATATAATTAGATAATGCACCAATTTCGTCTGTAAAGACCTCATTATTTTTTGGCTCTTTATAAATTAATAAACCATTATCACCAAGCTTTACAATAAGATTTTTAGTATTTGTCAAAGAAGTTATATTAGTAGCAAGAACTACTAATCCATCTTTCTCATTCTTTAAACTAACCCTAGCTTCTCTCTCTGTTGGGGTTAATAAGTCTATGTTTTTATATTTCAAAATATCACCAATTTGCGAAGAGGATTGTGAGTCAGCAGTTATAATTAAGTGATTTTTTTTTGCAATATCAGTAAGAGTTGAAATTAAGTTTTGTGTCAAACAGCCGTAATTAAAATCAGAGAATATTAAAAGATCATAAGTAGAAACTCTACTTTTAAAGAAATTAATTATCTTCTTTTCAATTTTGGATAAAATATCTTCGTTCCTTAAATGACTTAATTTAAAGACTGTTTTGCCATTAGATCTGAATCTTTGTTTTATAATTGTAGGCTTGTTATCATCTTCAAAAATTTTTGAATTTACTTTTAAACTATTTAGTTTTTTAATAACAAAATCCTTTGCATCGTCTTTTCCACAAACTGAAATAAAATCAACACTTGAGCCTAAAGAGGCACCATGAGCCGCAACTATCGCAGCACCACCAAGATATTTGGTAGAACTAATTGGGCTAAATACAATTGAAGGGTCCTCTTGAGACATACCTAAAGGATTGCAATTAATGTATTCGTCAACAATTGTATCTCCAATTACACAAATTTTTAGTTTATTGAAGTTTTTAATTGAACTAATTAAACCATCTACTTTAATTTTATGTCTTAAAATAAAATCTTTTTCTAAATTTAATGAAACACCCTCAATTGATTTAATTTCTTTACTATAAAATTCATCAATAGCTGACATACTATCTCCTGAACTAAAAAGAAGTTTAGCACCTATAGATTTAATAATAGTTATTTCAGAATTTTTTTTGTTAGCAAATTCTTTTCCTTTTACAATGATTTGAGGGTTAATTTTTTTTATAGACTTAATCACATCTTTAATAAGGATAACTTTTGAAATCCAGCCTATACTTTTTAAAGCTTCAATTCTTAATTTTTGATTAATTATATTAGCAGAACCAGGATACGTATCAGAATAAACACCAACGACCAGATCATCACCAAGTTTTTTTGCATACTTTAATAATCGTAAATGACCAGAATGAAGAACGTTAAAAGTTCCATATACAAAAATTGTTTTTTTCATCCTTTATTAATCAACCTAGCAGGATTTCCAATATATAAATTATTTTTTTTTGTGTTTTTAAATACAACAGAACCTGCAGAAATTTCAACATTTTCTTCTATAATAATTTTATTAACAATAGTTGCATGTGTATGTACATGAGCATATTTTTTTATTGTTACATTACCAGCAGTAACAACTCCAGGATCAATCTGACTATAGTTTTCAATTAAATTATGATGATCTATACTACAACTACTATTAATAATTACACCGTTACCAATTTGACTTTTGTATCCAATATAACTATTGGCATTAATCCAAACGCCAGAGCCAATTTTAACATCTTTCATTATTTTAACAGTCGGATGGATGATATTAATAAGATTTAAATTTCTTTGCTCACATAATTGTATTTCATTATGTCTAAGTTGATTATTTTCATTTAAACAAATTACATTTCCAATATTTTTATTAATAATTTCATCAATCCAATTGTCATGATCAACAAATAATTTATTTTGAAAAGATTTATTTTCTGGAAAACTTGTATTTTTAATATTTTTTTTTGAATTTTCGTATTCAATGTCAGGATATTTGAAATTATTATTTATGCCAACGCAAAATAATGATATTTCATAATCATTTTGCTCATTTATCCATGAGTTAATCTGACCCGCCGATCCATCGTGATAGCCAATTAATGCTATATTAGTTTTTTTTTTCATCACACTATATAATATTACTTTCAATAATTAAATTTGGCATAATATTAATAACAGTTAAATTCATTTTATTGAATGTTTTTAAATGTTTTTTATAAATACTTTCTTTATGCTGCCAAGCTAAAATGATAATAAGATCAGCATTTATAGAGTTTATTTTTTTAGAATTATAAACAGGTATTTTGTAGCCAGGAGAAAATGTTAAATGTTTTTGTGGGTTATCATCAATAATTAGAGATAAAAAATTATCTAAATTAAAATGATGAATTAAAGTGGTTGTACTATGTGATGCACCAAAACCAATGATTTTATTTTTATCATAATTTTTTAAAAATTTAAGTATCTTCACTTTATGATTATTAATTTTTTTTATAAATAGATAATAATAATTATAATTGTGCAAATTAAGTGAATTTTCATATGAACGAAACTTAGCAATTCTTTTTGAATTTATTAAAAAATTATTATTTTTAGTACTAGCTAAAAAAACTCTTATGGACCCTCCTTTGAAATTATTAATATTTATATCAATAATTCTAAAACCAATTGATTTAAAAAGTATTTCTAAACTTTTAATTGAAAAGTAATTAAAATGTTCATGATATATGTAGTCAAACATAAAGTTGTCAAACTGCTTTGGGTGATAACCAGTTTGAATAACTATAAGGCCATTTACATCTATTAATTTAGAAATATTTTTAACAAAAATATTTAAGTTTTTAACATTAGCTAACATATAATTGGCAGTTAAAAGATCACACTTATGAAATTTTTTATTAATTAAATCGCATATTTCAGATTTTAAATATCCATTAATTGTTGGCAAACCAGATTTAACAGCATAATTTGCTTGTGATTTAGCTGGTTCAATGCCTAAAATATTAAATCCAATTTTTTTAAAGCTATTTAAAAGAGATCCATCATTACTACCTATATCAATTAATCTTGGTTTGATAAATTTTTTAAAATACTTTTTTTTTATTTGAATTGCGTATTCGTCATAGTGTGAATTTAAGCCGCTTGTGAGACTGGTATTGTAAGAATATTTTTTATAACTAGAAATTGGATTAACAAAATAATCCAAAAAAAGATTAGTGCAATCTTTACAAAATATCAGATTAAGAGGTAACTTCCTGTCTAGAAGATTTGTATTATTTTTTTTTTGAAAACAATCTTCTAGGGGTGTACTATTAAGTTTAAAAGCAAACTTAATATTATTTGATTTACAAACTGGACAATATTTTTTTTTATTTTTTTTTAACATAATTTTTTAATTTAATAATATAGTCTGATATTATCGCTTTTTGATCATTGGTAGAGGGTGACCATTGAGCCATAAAAACTTTTTTTTTATTAAAAGGGCCTGCGGTAGTCTCTAAAAATGTTAAATTTTTGTGAATGAGCAAGGTATGAAATGTATTTTTAGGTATAATATAAAAGAAAGATTTATTAGATTTATTGTTAATAGATCCTAAATGTATGACTTTGTTTATTGATCCATTTGATTTAAATAATATTAAGTCGCATTCACCTTTAAGAATAAGACCTGTTTCAGTTTTATCTACTACCTTATGAGGACGAATATAGTAATTTTTTTTATGTAAAATAAGCATTTGATGTATTTTGGCATTAATATTTGAGTGAAAACAAATTCTAATTTTCTCATCTATATTTTTTTTTGATAAATCAGATAGTAATTTTAAATTTTTATTATTAACACTAATTATGTCTTTTTTAAGATATAAAACTTCATTATTTTCTTTAGTGAATATCATTTAAGTTATTTAGAATATAGTTACTTTGATTTGGAAAAATAGAAAAAAAACTACCACCTTTGAATAAAAATTTTTTATTATTATTAATAATATTACTATGACTTGAGGGATTCACACCCAATATACATATTTGCTTATGTTCGATATGATTTAAAGAACTAGAAGAAATTATTTTAATGGAATCAAAGGGACTATATTTGTTTATTTTATTAGGATTATCATCAATAATACATTTAACATATGATTGAATTTTCAAAATATAAATGAAAGCAAACGTAGTGTGGCCTGCGCCATAAAATATAATTTTTTTGTTATATTTAGTTAAAAAATTTCGAAATAATTTTTGCTGATCAAATAAATTTTTTTGAAAAGTAACTAATAATGTATTTTTAAATAAAACTGGCTTAACATCAGAATCATCATTTGTAATTTTAAGAAGTACTGCTAGAGAGTCTTCCATTGGATATTTATATCTTACAAATTTTATGATTTCGAACCCTTGTGATTGTAAGAAAAATCTAAGGGATGACTCGGTGAAATAAAAATTATGCTCTTCCCATAAGACTGTAATGTCACCACAATTAAATTGTTTTTCACAATCAGGAACCTCTAACAATAAAAGACCATCTTTTCTGATCATTTTTTTAAGAGAAGAAAGAAATACTTTAATATTAGTAGAGTGTTCTAACACGTGCCTGACAATTAATAAATCACACATTTTATATTTATTACGGATAAAGCTAATATTATTTATAAAGTATTTATCAAATGATTCAAAACTGGCCAATTTGTTTATTTTATTAAAGTCTTTATTAGGATTTAAAGTATAAATATTTTTAGTAATATTTTTAAAGAAATTAATAAGAGGCTTATCTTTAATACTAAAAGACCCAATAATACTTTGACTATTAAATTTTTTAAACTTTTTAATTGTTAAAGATAAATTTTTAAGATGATCCTCCGGTTCAAAAATTGTTAACCAATTATGTTTTGGAATTAATTGATTTAAGGGAAATGGTTTATCTAAACATATAAGTGAATTTTTAATTTTGAGAGTAAAATTATATTTAGGTGAAGATCTATTTTTGTATTTGTAGAATCTGTTTAAAACAGGAAATAATCCTAAATTTATTTTATCTTTTGATTTCATTAATATATCTTTTTAAGCCAGATTTTAACTTAGTAAAATTATAACTTTTAGGCAAAGTTTTAATTAATTTACTATTATCAAATAAAATATCAGATTTGACAGTTGTTCTTTGTTTTGAAATTACAGTAATTTTTGAAAAAAATGACTTAAGAAATGAAATGATATCTATGTATCTATACGATTGACCAGAAACAACATTTATTTCTTCAGTAATTCTTTTTTTAAGAAAAAATTTGATTATTTTTACTATATCATTGACATAAATAAACTCCCTAAATTCAGATCCATTGCCCCAAATTTCAATATTCTCATTTAATATTGCTTTATTAATAAATTGAGTAGGCCCGTAAGCATCATAATAATCGCCTAAGCCATATATTTGCGCTGGCCTTAAGATTGCTAATTTAAGTTTATTTTTTTGAGAAAATTTTTGTAAAATCTTTTCTGAGTTTATTTTTGACTTGCCATAAAAAGTATTAGATTTTTTTAAACTATTTTCATTAATTTTATGATTAGTATTAGTGTCAAAAACTTCAGTAGAACTTATATAAATAATATAAACTTCCTTAAGTCCTGAAATTATTGAGCATAAATTATTCACCATCTTGATATTGTTGATATAATTTTCTTTAGTATCGCCATATTGCTTTTTTATCCCTGCTAGAAAAATAATATTTGTATTGTTTTTAAATATTTTTTTTGTACTCAGAAAAGCTTTTTTTTTAAAATTGCATAAATTTAGGTCCTTTCGAGATAAAAATACAAAGGTTTTATTTAAGGTAGTTTTACTTATAGACCGCTTCAAAGCACTACCTATCAAACCAGATCCACCAAATACAATTGTTTTATTCATTTATATTAATTTTATTAATTGTACTTTTATTAAATTAATTTAATACGTATATCTAATGAGAATATTTATAATTGGTGCTAATTCTAAACTTGCTAAACATATATATGAAAAACTAATCGAAAATAATGGTTTTCATGTATTTAAAATATCTAGAAGTAATATTGATTATGTAAATGACATATATAACTTAGAATTAAAAATAAAAAAAATTAAACCTGAATTTATTATTAATTGTGCGGCAATTTCCTCCTATAAGGGTTGCGATGAAGATCATATTAAGGCTTTTAAAACAAATGCTTTATTACCTTACAAATTATCAAAGCTATCCAATGATATTAACTCAATATTAATACATTTCTCAACAGATGCTGTTTTTAGTCATAATATTAAAAGATTAAAAACCGTACATGATGAATTGTTGCCTGAAACAAAATTAGGTATATCAAAAATGCTAGGTGAAAAATTATTAAGTAATTATAATAATAATGTTATTATAAGACTCCCTATTTTATATGGTAAATATTTTAAAGATAGTTTTTTTGGTAAAGCCATTAATTCATTAAAAAATAATAAAAATATTGTTATAGCCAATGATGTTTATTGCAGTCCAACTAGTTCTAAGGATGTCTCACAATTTGTATATAATTTAATATTAGAATTAATAAAAAATAAAACTATTAAGAAGAAAATAATTCACCTTTCAAGTAATGTGTTGATATCTAGGTATGATTTTTTATATCATTATGCAAAAAAAATAAAAAAAATTAATTATTTAAATTTTAATAAATTTAAAGATATTAAAGCTAGAACTAAACCTCTAAAGTATATGGGTATAAAAGCTAATGTTAGAAAATTTAATATTGACTATAATGATATATCTTAAAATATAAATTATATTACAAACTTAATGCTTCAAATAAAAAAAAAAATTAAAAATGCAATAACTGATTACTTGGGTTATGGCTTGTATAAAAACAGCAAAATTGAAATAGAATTAAACAAATATTTTCAGATTAGTGATCCTCTTAAAAGATATGAATCAGCAATGAAATTAGTACAAGAATATCCCGAAGATCCTAGATCGTATAACGTGCTTTTAAACATTGAACATTATTTAGGTAAAAAAAATCAATTTAATTCATTTAATAAATTTAATCAGGTCAGAAATACTTACTTGAAAAACTCGGGATTAAATGAATTAAATTTTGATATGATACCAAGCAACACAATAGCTGGAGCATTTGGAAATTACTATACTTTAGAAACTTTAATAAATAATAGACAAGATAATTTAAAAAAAATATTAGTAATACTGTCTGAAGATGAAAAAATTACTAATAAGGCTTTGTTCAAATATTTTGAGAAAGAAATTGTTTTAATAAAAGATACAAGCCTTTCAAGGATTCAAAAAACTCTTGAATTACCAATTGGTGTATGTATTCCAACTAATAAAAATTGTTTATATTTAGACTTAGCAGCAAATTTTTCTGAGCACCAAAATTTAATTAATAAAAAAAATAATTTTTTAAAGTTAACTAATGAAGATGTTGAAATTGGAAATAAGTATTTAAAAAAATGTGGAATTAATAAGAATGATTGGTTTGTAACATTACATGTTAGGGAAACTACAAAGACCGATAGTGTTAAATATGATGAGGGATTTAGAAATTCAAATCCTCATAATTATTTAGAATCTATTAAATATATAATTAAAAATGGTGGGTACGTATTCAGGATGGGAGATAAATATACATCTAAACTTGAAAATATTAATGGTTTAATCGACTATGCCCATTCGGAAGATAAGAATGAAAACCTTGATATATTTTTGGGTGCTATGTCTAAATTTTGTATTGGTACATCTTCAGGATATTTTAGAGTTCCAAGATATTTTGGCGTACCTGTTCTTTTAACAAACCAACCACAAACAATTGAGTATTTTAGCTTAAAAACAAAAGATATGTTTCTGCCAAAGAGGATTTTAGATTTAAAAAATAATAAAACGGTTAATTTATTAGATAGTTTTAAATTTCCATTTAGTTTTTTTTCATCATTACATAGGTTTAATAAAACTGATTTTGGACAATTAGAAAATACACCTTCAGAAATATTAGATTCTGTGATTAAAATGCTAAATAAATCTTTCTCTGAAAAAATAAATTCAAATTTTCCTAAATACTTAAAATCAAATTTACAACAAGATCATCTAATCTATGGAGATTATCAAGGAGAACCTTTTGCTGAAATATCAGAAAAAATGATTGATAAATAGTTTTTATTTAAAATAGATAAACTCATAGTCTCCTTTATATCCAAATTCTAAAAAAATCCATTCCCACTCTTTTTTTGAAAAAAAACTATTACACGTTAAAGCCCAACATTGTAAGTTAAATAACTCCTGATTATTTTTATAACTTTCAACTAAAATGTATTGATTACCTTTTGAAATCCTATTAATTTCATTAATAGAAAATTTCAATTCATTGATCTCTAAATTATGCATCACTCCATTACAAATGACTAAATCAAAATACCCATTCTTAAAATTTGTTTTTTCTCTTATATCATGAATAAATAATTTATCTCTGATTTCTGATGCAGAATGTTTGATAGCATATTTGGAAATATCAAAACCATGTATTTTTATTGAAGGGTTAATTAGATTTATTTCTTTTAATAAAAAACCTTTACCACATCCTATGTCTAAAATATTAGTATTATTTTTTAAATTGTATGTTTTAATAAGTTGAGCAGCTAATTTTTTCCATCTTCCAGGTATATATTTGTATCCACCATAACCAAACTTTCTATCGCCATCCCAATAATTTTCAGCATATTTTTTTGCTTCTTTCATACATTTAACTTTATCATTCTGCATACGTTTAATAAAATTTCTTTTAGTCGAATTGTGTAATATTTGTAAAAATTTTTTTTCCATTTATTCGATATTATTAATACATTTATTAAGATTTTTTTTTGTATTCCAAATATTTTCTATCCTAATTATATCTTCGTTTGCTTTAATACACATTGACTCAACTGCAAAATGAAATTCTTTTTTATTACTTATAATTTTATCATAAATATTATTTCTTAAATTTTTATTATTTGGAAGTTGAAATAAACTATAGGCAATTATTCCATCCATTAGTTTGATTTCTTTAAAAATTTGTTCTAGCATTAGAGACGATTCTGGCATAGCATATTCAACTGCACTTAAAAAAAATTCTAAATTATTTTTTTTGCAATAATCTCTGATCACAATATTTTGTACGTGCTGAGGCGCTCTTTCACCTAAAAACTCTCTACTAAATATATAACCTCTAATTTTTTTCATTCAAATTTAATTGTGGCATTTTATAATCAAAACCTATTTGTGTGGCGGGTTTAATAGATATTGGTTCAAAAAATTCACCAAGCTTTTTATCTCCATAAGGTGAGAATAAGCTCTTAAATCTGCAATTCATAGACCATCTAGTTTCACTCTCTACATTAACAATATTACCATGGGGAAGGGATTGATTAAAAATAAGACATTGACCTCTTTTCACTTCAAGCCATATTACCTTTTTCTTAAATAATTCAAATATTTCTTCTGGAGAAGTATTTGCGAAATCATTAAATTTTTCATGAACTTCATGCTGATATTCAGGTGGAAGTAAGTACATTGTTTTAGTTCCATAACAATCTACTAAAGGTACCCACAGTACTACTTCAAATGGAGAGTCTCCAGACCATACATCAGCATGAATAGGCAATAAAGAACTTGTGTCATTAGGTAATTGTATACTTAAGTTTATCCTTTGCTGCATAACTAGTTCATTACCTACGATTATGTCTAGATGTTTCTTTGCTAAATTATAGTAATTTAATCTAAAGTTTTTATTTTCTTTAATCGAATTGATTATATTTAATCTAAAATTATTTAAATCGTCAATTGGAATAAAGTTATGAGTATTATTTAGATTTTTGATTATATTCTCTTTAGGAAAGTTATGTCTTATCAGATCTTCGTCGAAGTGACTTAAAATATGATTGAATGATTGTTCATTTTCAATATCAAATATAATATATCCTTTATCAATAAATTCTTTACCTATTTTATTTTCTTTTTCATTAATAAACATTTAATCTAATTTATCTAATATTTTTTGCTTTAATTTTTCTTTAGAAATTCCCCAATAATTCATAAGATCTTTTTGATTTCCATAAATACTATCAAAACTGTCAGGTATTCCAAATCTATAAACTTTTGAACATAAAGTAGGTTCATTATCACTAAATGTCTCAAGAATTAAAGATCCAAAACCTCCAGATAAAACATTTTCCTCAATAGTGAAGATTTTTTTTGATTTGATAGAGTGTTCCAATATAAATTCCTCATCCAAAGGTTTAATTGTATGGAAATGCATGACTCCAATATTTACTTTAGCAGATAATTCTTCAGCAATTTCAATAGCAATGTGACTCATGATACCACAAGAATAAATCATAACATCATCAGATTTTTTTAACAAAACTGGCCTTCCTATTTGAAATAATTCATCTTTATTATATATATCAGGCTCACCACCTTTTCCAATTCTTATGTACGACGGAGATTTATAAAATTCAAGTGCATTAATAATATTTCTAACTTCTGTTGGACCGCTAGGAGTAAATACTGACATATTAGGTAAATTTCTCATTAGCGATATATCTTCTATAGCTAGATGAGTTGGACCAAGAGGAGCATAGACCCCCCCTCCTCCATTACCAATTAACTTGACTGGAAGATTATGTAAACATAGGTCAATAGCAATTTGCTCATAAGATCTTCTAGTTAAAAATGTTGCAATAGTATTTACAAATGGAATAAAACCATCCATCGCTAATCCAGCTGACATTCCAATGATATGCTGCTCACTCACACCTTCCATTATAAACTGATCAGGTATTTTAATTTTCATATCTTCCAAAACATTAAAACCTAAGTCAGATCCCATAAAGATTACTTTATTATTATTTTTTGCTAATTGGTAAATAGCATTTAAAGACTCTTTTCTCATATTAAACTATCCTTCAATTCTTTTTTAAGTAATTCGATTGTTGCAGGATCTAAATTAGATTTATGATGCCATTCTGGATTATTTTCTGCAGATTTGATACCCTTACCTTTTATAGAATGAGATAAAAAGAGCTTTGGTTTTTCAAAGTCAAAATTTCTTTTTATTAATTTCGACTTAATATCATCAATTTTATGACCATCAAATTCTGAGACCTCAAAACCAAAGCTTTTAAACTTATCGAGTAAAGGATAAGGATTAATAACATCATCTAAGCTTCCATAAGATTGCATTTTGTTATAGTCAACAATAAGCGTTAAATTTCCTAATTTATTTTTTGATGCAGATAAAGCTGCTTCCCAATTTGAACCCTCATTCAATTCGCCATCACCAACAATGATATAAATACTATTATTTAATTTTAGTTTAATGGATGCAAGTGCCATTCCTACTCCTATGGAAAATCCATGGCCAAGAGAGCCTGTTGAAGCTTCAATGCCAGGTACTTTATCTCTCTCGGGATGACCTCCTAATACTCCTTTAGGATTACAAAAAAGAGAAATCTCTGAATTAGGTATTATTCCTATATCGATTAAAACAGCGTATAGAGCTAAGCATCCGTGACCTTTACTTAAAATTATTCTATCTCTTTTTGGATCGTCTAAATTATCTAGAGAAATATTAGCAATATCGTTATATAAAACTCTAATTAATTCAACTAAAGATAAGGCTGAACCAACATGACCTCTACCATGGCTTTTTACCATATCCAAGATTAGACATCTTAATTCAATAGATTTTTTGTCAAATAACATTTAGTTAATCAATTCATTATTTGTAACAAAGTTTATAGTTTTTATTACATCATTATATTGGTTAATAGAATTTGAAAGTTTACTTTTTAGCACTATATTCCTTTTATTTAATAATTTTTCATTAGCTTGAATTCTTCTAGACCAAACGTCATCAGAAAAATCATTCATAATAATTAAACACCAAATTAACCCATAAAGAGGCATATGATACTTTAATCTTACATCAACCTTGCTAAAATTAGCAATATTTATAGATTTATATAACCATTTAGACTTTTGAGTATTAGTAAAAAAACTATTTGAGGGATTGTAATAAAAGTCTGAAATTAGTTTAACAGGATCATCTAAACCAAAGTATTCGAAATCAAAAAGAAATAATTGATTACATGACTCAACACTATTATGTAAACCAAAATCTGAAGGGCTAAGAGACAGTTCTTCTTTTTGCAATTTCCTATAAACAATATCATCAAGATTCTCATTATTCTTAATCCAATATATGTAATCTGAAAAACTTTTATAGAGCTTTTGATTTAGAAAAGATTGAAATTTTTCATCTTGATATTTACTTGAATTTAACTTTTTAAATCTTGTTTTAAATTGTCTTTCAATATCATTTAAAGAGTAGCATGATGCGGAAGCTTTAATCGAGTAACAATTATGATTTAACCTCTTAATTTGATTCAGATTATTAATAAAAGTCAGAAATTGATTTAAATTTTTAGTAGAAGGCTGGATTATTTTATTACCATCTATCCACTCAAACATAACATAATTAAATTCTGCATTAACCTCTAAAACTTTGGGAATTTTAAAATTGTGATATTGTAAAAAAATAGATGCTTTAACCTCGTGTTTTAATTTATTGAAGAAAAAATTAGAGTTAAAAAATTTTATTTTATAATTAAAATTATTTCTATTTTTAACCATAAAAGTTCTTGAATTACCACCTTCATTAATATTTTTGATATTTTTGATATTTTTAAAAAAAAGTTTGATATCTTTAGTTTGAATATAGCCGTTAATTAACTCATCTATTAAAAACCAGTTATTGAATTCTGTATATTTTTTACAACTAGTTAGTTTTTTTCTTACAGAAAATCTAAAAAGTTTAATATTTTTATTTTGGTCAATTTTATTTAAAACTTTTGGTAAATCATCAATAAAAATATCGAAATTATTACTATTAATATAATCTACTTTTTCATCAACTGTATTGAAAAACTCAATTTTTTTTATAAGACTGCTATCCGATTCATAATAAATTTTTTTTTTTGATAAAAAATCTAATGCTTTCTGCCTTATGCTAATAGACTCATCTAAATAGTGTCCCCTTTCGGTTTTATGACTTACAATTATTAATTCGTATTGATTAATTTTACTTCTTTTTAAAAATCTTAAAACTCCTTTAAATAATTTAGCTCTATTGGTAATAAAATGTCCATAAGCTAAGCCCTGTATTTTCATCCAGTCTTTTTTTTTGTAACCTGCTTTAAAAATAAATTCTTTAATTTCAGATTTACTATTTGTACGATTAATCTTTATGTTTAATTTTGATAAAGCTTCTTTAAGACAATCACTATAATCAATTAATGTATTATCAAGATCTAACCCTATTTTAATTATTTTTGAGGAATTTTTTGATCTTTGAACTAACATATTCTATATCCTGTCTAGTAAGAAATTGATGAATTGGTAAGGATAGTATCTCTTTAGCCTGTTTTTCAGCTACAGGGAACATTCCTTTTTTATACCCTAAAAAGCGAGCTCCATTTTGGAGATGAATAGGTATTTTATAGTGTATTAGAGTTTCAATGCCATTCTCAGATAGGTAGTTTCTCAATTTATCTCTCTTTCGAGTTTGTATAATATAGTTATGATAAGTATGAAACTCTCCTTCAATCTCTTCAGGTATAAAAATATCACAATCATTTAATAAAGATTTATATAATTTTGCATTTGATCTTCTTCTGGAGATTACTTGATTAATTTTTTCTAATCTAAAATTTAAAATTGCAGCCTGTAATACGTCCATTCTTGATACATATCCAAAATATTTAAGTTTATCTCTATTTTCTAATCCATGATTTCTCATTAATCTCAAATTTTGTAAATTTTTTTTTTGTTTTGTAACAATAAATCCAGCATCTCCAGATGCATTTAAATTTTTTAATGGATGAGCAGAAAAGCAACCCACATTCCCCCAACTTCCGGACATAACACTTTTAAAAGATGATCCTATTGACTGGGCAGCATCTTCTATAAGAGGTATATTGTATTTTTTAGAAATTATTTTCAATTGTTCAATATTTGACATCGCTCCACTAAGATGAACAGTCATAATTGCTTTTGTCTTTTTTGTAATTTTTTCTTCTATTTTTTTTGGATCAATAAGTTGATTTTGTAAAACATCAGCGAAAATTGGTTTTGCACCAATATGAATAATTGAACCAGTTGATGCAACAAAAGAATTAGGTGGTGTTATCACTTCATCTCCTTTTCTAACCCCAACACTCATTAAGCCTAAAGTCAAGGCATCTGTTCCGCTATTTAAAGCTACACAATCTTTGTACATAAAATTGCTTATAATTTTTTTTTCAAATATATCAACTTCTGGACCATTTACAAAAATACCCCTCTCATATATTTTTTCTACGATTTTAGTAATTTCATTTTTTTCTGAAAGCCATTGTTTTTTAAAGTTAACAAATGGTATATTTATTTTCATGAGGATATTAACTATAGAATTTTTTAACTGTTTTAATAATGAAGTCTAATTGCTTAATTTCAAGATGTTGATCACAAGGAAAACTTATTAAATCTTTTGCGTGTCTATCAGTTACTGGAAAATCTCCCTTTTTGTGACCTAAAAATTTAACAGCAGGTTGTAAATACATAGGTTTTGGGTAATGTATTTTTGCTTCTATACCCTCTTTTAAACAAAATTTTAAAAGTTGGTCACGCTTCTCAGCAAATATCATATACAGGTGAAATACGATTTTAAAATCAGATGGTCTATTGGGAATTCGAAGTTCTTTAATTTTAGATAAATGTTTATCTAAATATTTTGCATTCTTTATTCTTTGGTTAGCAATACTATGAGTTTTAGGAATTAGCCAATTACCAACTACAGCCTGGATAGTATCTAACCTTGAGTTATATCCTAAAATTTGGACGGTGTCTCGATCTGATAATCCATGATTTCTCAATAGTTGTAGCTTCTTATATAGCCTAATATCACTGGTAACGATGACTCCTCCGTCTGACCAAACATTTAAGTTTTTCAGAGGGTGAAGAGAGAAAGCGCCAGTTTGTCCCCACGTACCAGCATTTTTTTTATCAATAGATCCTAGTATAGATTGACAAGCATCTTCTACAATTTTCAATTTATATTTTTTAGCGAGCTTATTAATAACTCTCATATCAGTCATATAACCAGAGAAGTGAACAGGAACAATAGCTTTTGTTTTTGGAGTTATATATTTTTCGATTTTACTAACATCCAAACAAAAAGTATCGTCACAATCAACAAAAACTACTTTAGCACCGATTTCATGGATAGCTCCGACTGTTGCAACAAAAGTATTTGCCGAGGTAATCACTTCATCACCTTTATTAATCCCAAGAGCCTTTAAGGATAGTTTTATCGCATCGGTACCTGAGTTTACACCTATGGCATATTTTGTGCCAATTAGTTTTGCAAATTTTTTTTCAAATATGTATAACTCTTTGCCCAAAGTAAAATCTCCTGTTGGTACGAAATTTCTTAGAGAAGTCCAAAGATCTTCCGCATCAGAAAATTGTTGTTTTAAATATGAATATCTAACTTTCATTTTTATTTTAAATTTATCGCATTCATCCTTTTAATATTATAGTAATACTCATTATTTAATGGATCCTTGAGATGATTATTATCAAAAGCACTTTTTAAATCTTTCACTGCATCCTCTATACTATATTGAAATTCAAAATTCAAAATACTTGAGATTTTTTCTGAAGATATATGATAGGATCTATTGTCATTAGTTTCATTAATAGTTGTTTTAATATTTCCACCAATAATTTTTTTTACTATATCTGATAATTTTGTTACAGAGTAATTCTCAAGACCAACATTAAATACTTCTCCATTAATTTGGTCATCTCTAGATTCTATGATTTTTATATAAGCATTAGACATATCATTGATATTAATATTAGGTCTTAATTGAGAACCACCAAAAATCTTTATCTCATTTTTGTTATAAGCAAAATTAGTCAAAATATTCACAATGACATCTAGTCTTTGACGTCTAGCATAACCACAAACTGTAGCAGGTCTCAAAGTCGTAACTACAAAGTTATCACTTTTAAATTTAATAAGCTTCTCCTCACAAATGGCTTTAAATTTCGAATAATCTGTTAATGGCTCAAGAGACATATCCTCATGAACATTTTTTTCAGACTTTACTCCATAAACAGATGAAGAAGAGGCATATATAAACCTTTTAATATTTTCTTCTTTTGAAATTTTAACTATTGGATCAAAAGGGTCTAAATTAATTGATTTTCCTAAAGTTGGATTTAACTCAAAACTTGGATCATTGGATATACATGCAAGATGTATAACCACATCATTACCTTTTACACTTTCCTTGAATAATTTTTCATTTCTAATGTCGCCTTTTACTTTAATTAAATTTACATGATCATCTAAAACATTGTCACCATAAATAAATAAATCATATACCATTACTTTATAACCTTTTTCAAGTAATTTTGGCACTAAGTTTGAGCCGACATACCCACCACCACCTGTAATAAAAATCTTATTTAAATCATTCATACTATTTACCTAAGTATTTAAACCATATTTCTGTTGCTTTAGAAATATTTTCTTCATTCCAAAGTGGCGCATCTTTCCAATCTTCAATGTTATTCATCATATCCTCAACACCTTTTTTAAAATCAATTTTAGGTAACCATTTAGTTTGAGAGATAATTTTTGAAATATCAGCCCAAGTAACATCTGGTTCACCGGGTCTCTTTGGTATAAACTTAAAATTACTATCTATTAGCTTTACTAATTCTAAAACTGACTGAGGATTTCCTGCACCAACATTAAATATACAATCTTTAGTATCTGTTACATAGACTTCATAAAAAGCATCAACAACATCTCTTACATGGAGAAAATCTCTTTTTTGTTTTCCATCCCCGACAATAGTAAGTGGTTTTTTTTCAAGTTTTTGTTTAAAAAAAACTCCGAATACAGCTCCATATGCGCCTGTAGTTCTAACTCTCCGACCATAAGCATTAAATATTCTAATAGATTTACAATTTAATTTGTATACTTTTCTCCAATGCATAACGCTTAGCTCTCCCATATACTTACTAAGAGCATAAGGATACTGAGGGTTAATTGGGTGCTCTTCAGTTGTTGGCACATCGGCAATACCATAGCAAGATGAAGATGCTGCATAAATAAAATTTTCTATATTATTCAACTTTGCAGCATTTAAAATGTTTACAGTGCCTTGTACATTAACATTTAAGTAATCTAAAGGTTTTTCAATTGAAGGAACAACATCTCCTAAGCCCGCAAAATGAAATATTACATCGACATTTTTAAAAATATTATTATTTGAATTTATTAGAGTAATATCATTATTAATTACTTCTAAATTTTTAGAATTTATATGTTTTAAATTTTTTTTGTGACCTCCACTAAAGTTATCTAAAACCCTTACAAAATAATCTTCTTTTAATAGTTTGTCGACCATATAGCTGCCTATAAAGCCTGCTCCACCTGTCACAATTGCAGTTTTCATGATTCTTTAATAAAATCAACTGCCGCCATTAACCAACTTAAATGAGTGAGTTCAACAATATTATAAGAATTACTATTTACATAAAAATTTATATTTCCTAATTTAAAAAGAGAATTATTTTTTTTAAATCCTGAAAAAGTAATTAATTTAATATGCTTACTTTTACAATATTTAGCAGCGTTAATAATATTTTTTGATTCACCGCTACTACTAATTAAGATTACAAGATCTTTATCATTAACATAAAATTTAATGGCATTTTCAACCCATTTTTCATATCCATAGTCATTCGCAAAGCATGTAATTAAATCAGGTTCATTAAAATTTGTAGAAGTAATAGAACAGCTTTTTGTTAAATCAACACTTATATGACTTGCTATAGCAGAGCTGCCACCATTACCAATAATGTATATTTTTGATTTAGAATTCTTATATTTTAATAAACTAGAGACTAATTTTGAAAAATATAATGAGTTAATTTGGTCAAAACTTGATACCAAAGTGCTGTTATAGCTATGTAAGAAATTTTTATATATTTTTTCCAATGTTAGATATTAGCGCTAATTAATTTTTCATAGTTGATATTATTTTTTTCATGTTGTAAAGAACTCTAAAAACTGAGAATATATAAATATAATTTATGAATCAAATTTTGCTAGATATATACTATAACATGCTTTTCATTCGAAGAGTTCAAGAATCTATAATATCTAATTATCATCCAGAAGATAAAATGAGATGTCCTATGCATCTCTGTTCAGGCCAAGAATTAACACCCTCAATACTTGGAACTTTGTTAAATAAACAAGACTCAATTTGGTCACACCATAGATCCCATGGTTATTTTTTATCTAAAAAAGGTTCATTGAATGAAATGCTTTCAGAGTTTTATGGTAAAGAGAATGGCACTAATGGTGGAATAGCAGGTTCACAAGAACTTTCATGTACTAAAACTAATTTTTATAGCGGAACAATATTGTCGGGAGCTTTTTCATTTGCTGCAGGTGATGCTTATGCAAAAAAATACTCCAGATCAAATTCTATAGCAGTTACAGTTATAGGTGAAGGAGGAATGGAAGAAGGAATTGTATTTGAAACATTAAATCTAGCTTCTTTAATGAGTTTACCTGTTTTATTTATTTGTGAAAATAATAAATATTCAGTTCATACAAATATCTCTGAAAGACAAGCTAACAATAAAATAATAAATAGAGTTAAATCTTTTGGAGTTGAGGCCTACACCTTAAATCAAAATAAACCTTATGAAAATTATCAAAAAATTAAAAAGTCAGTTGAAAATATTAGAAAAAATAAAAAACCTGTATTTATAGAAGTTGAAACTTACAGATTTGCTCCTCATGTTGGTCCTGAAAATGATGATCATTGGGGTTATAGATCTAAAAAAGAATTAGATTATTGGGTATCTAAAGACCCCTTAATGTTATTAAATAAAAATTTGAATAAAAGTTACAAAAACTTTGATAAAATACAAAATAATTACGAAAAGAAAATTTTAAACTTGATCACTAAGGCTTTTAATATTGCTAGATCCTCAAATTTTCCAACAAAATATGAAAATTTTAATATTAGTGATACTTATAGTCCAATTATAAAAAGTTTTTATAAAAACGAAATATTTACAGAGAAAGATCAGGATTATCATAATCCGGCTCCATATTAATGCTGAATAGAAATTTAACATTTGGTGAAGCTATTCATGAAGCTCAACATCAAGCAATGAGCTTAGATAAATCAGTATTTATCTTTGGTCAAGGTGTAGATAAATCTGGAGAAATTTTTGGTACTACTAAGGGGCTGAAAAAAACCTTTGGAAAAAATAGAGTATTTGATACGCCTAATTCTGAAATGGCACAAACTGCTCTTGCTGGTGGAGCAGCAAATGCTGGAATGAGGCCAGTTTTAGTTCATATGAGAGTTGATTTTATGGCTTATAGTTTTGATCAAATAATAAACTGGATATCTTTATGGTCTTTCAAAAGTGGGGGTAAAAGTAGAATGCCTTTAACTATAAGAGGTCTTATTGGAAGTGGGTGGGGTCAAGGCCCCCAACATGCTAAAACTTTACACTCTCTTTTTGCAAGTATACCCGGAATAAGAGTAGTGATACCATCTTCACCATCTGAAGCTAAAGGACTTTTAATGGCATCTATTTTTAGCAATGATCCTGTAATATTTTTAGAATATAGATCTTTATATAAGTCTGTAGAACACGTACCTCAAAAACCATATTTTATTAAGTTAGGAACATTAAGAAAAAGAATTATTGGAAAAGATATTACTATTGTGGGTTCAGGAAGTTCTATTTTAACAGCTCTACAGGTTGCCTCTATGGCAAAAGAAAAAAAAATATCAATTGAAGTTCTTGATTTAAGTTGTATTAATTCGATTGACCATAAAAAAATTCACGAGTCAATAAAGAAAACGGGGAGGCTAATTGTTTTAGAAGATGGTTGGGAGTACGGAGGATTTGCTTCAGAGATTATAACTGAAGTAGCTATAGCTGGCATTAATTTAAAATCTTCACCTCAAAGGGTATCTTGGTCAAACAGTCATGTACCAATGTCTAAACCTTTAGAGTCTGATTTTTATACAACACCTGAAGAAGTTCTTAATAGGTGTATTAATATGTTAGGAAGAAATTAATTGCTCGAAGAAATTTTTTCTTTAGCCTTAGCCGCTCTAAACTTGAAGCGGCTAAGGCTTATATAATATTACATCATTCCTGGCATACCGCCCATACCGCCCATACCGCCCATATCAGGCATTCCGCCGCCACTAGACTTATCGTCAGGCTTGTCTGTAATCATTACTTCTGTTGTAGTAAGAAGTCCTGCAACAGATGCAGCATCAATTAATGCCGTTCTTACAACTTTAGTTGGATCAATAATACCAGCTTTAACTAGATCACAAAACTTGCCGCTTTGAGCATCAAAACCATAAGTTGTATCTTTGCTTTCAGAGATTTTACC
>TARA_B110000305_G_scaffold240020_1_pt1 | contig 23172 bp, 22 predicted proteins | sample TARA_B110000305 | Tara Oceans TARA_B110000305 (sample SAMEA4397930) | marine metagenome | biome: Polar Biome; feature: [SRF] surface water layer (ENVO:00010504); material: water (ENVO:00002006), including particulate matter (ENVO:01000060) such as... | depth 5 m | reverse complement strand
ATAGACAGATAGTTAACTATCTGTCTATTTCGCCCACCACTATATTGCTCGCGGAAACAATAACCACGAAGTCGCCTAACCCCACGTTTTGTACCAGGCTGTTTACGTGGCCTGCCATCACTAGGATGGAGCTCCTTATTCTTGCTCGCACCGGCTTATTGCTGCCATTGGATACTATTGAAACCCCTAAGTGGCCCTTGGGTGCCTCCACTGACCCTTGGCTAAACCCTGAGGGCAGGCAGGGTCCCTCAGAATAGAACAAAAAATGATTTATTATCTCCTCCATAGACAGTCAACGCGACCCCTTGTTAACGTTAAAGTAAAAAGACGGGCTAAAGAAGTAATCGTTGAGCGTCTGGTACAGTACTAAGTTTTGGGAACTGCCCGCGTTGCGGCTGCTGGAGTAACGTGCGGTATTCTGTTGAGACAACGACATTAGCTTCAGCGCTGCCAAAAGTTTACGAAACTTAGTAAACTTCTTAAAGTTTTTTGTTAAAAAAAGCTGCTTAAAAAAAAGGTATAAAAGGTGATACTTGAGAGAGGGATTTGTCTCGCTAGCGGTTAGTAACGTGAGGTAACCACAGCTTACTCCAAGTGTGGGGAAGTTGTCGCTATAAAAATTGAGCACGCGCTCGGAGGGTGTATAGTAAGCGAATAAGGTCTTTTTAAAAAGTCCGAAAGTGCTACCCGAATGCTCCATAAGCGGCTTAGCTATATTCAGCCTAATAGAGTTGGTGGCTTTGTCTAAGTGGGTCTTTTTTTTAGTAAGTTGACTTAACCGTTTTTTTAAAAAATAATTCAGTATACACCCAAAATAAGTGTTAAGGATCACCTTACGCCGATCCACCGGTTACCTAAAAGTGCTGAGCTTACCAATGCGCTTAATACGAACGCCTACGTTGCTAAATAGCCCGTTTCGGCTGTAAGAGGTTTGGGCTTTGATATGGCGCAGTGCCTTGTAAGGTAGAATCGCGCAAGTGTGCTTTTTCTTATAGAAAAAAAATAGCATGTTAAAAAATAAAAGTATAACCCTGTTGGTAAAACCTAGCTTTAGATTAACCCTTAGTTTTGTTGCAGAAACCCTTCTAGTTTTACCTGTGACCTCGCTGCGCTCTAAAGCCAATGCTCTAAAAAAGCTGTGCTTAGTAAAACTGTAGCTAAGCTTGGCGGCCTTGGTCACGTACCGAAATAAAAAAGTTGAATAGACTGGACTGCGACTTTCGTATAAAGCTATGGAACCTGTAAAAAAAAAGGGGGCTTCTGTTTTTAAATTTGAGCAGCTTGCTGTAGGGTGTGAAGGTAACTAAAAAGGTTCTAGAGCCGCCTCGCCCTTTGCCCATACGAGCGTTCTTGGTTTTAATGTATTTGCATTTAAGGGCCATTGGCCCTATTTGGATCTTTGAGAACTTGTATCTAATCTGTTTAAGGAAAAATTTTAACTTTAAAATCCATTTAAAAAATATAGATATTCTTCAAGCAAGAAAAAGCGTAGTAACGAACCAGCCGTCTTTTTGCCTTACACCGTGGCGGTGCTCTGTAAAGACATGCGCGGCAGCATGCTGCGGAGTCCTTCTTTTTTTAAAAATCGCTAAGCTTTCTAGTGGTTAGGGAATTTATTCCATTTGAAAAATAAAACAAAGCGTAGAATATGCTACTTCTGAAAAAAACGGTACCCGTTACGGAACTGTAAGTGTAGTCGGATTCCGACGAAGCCAAGTTATAGTTGGACTTGCTGTAGCTACCAAAAACGAACAAAAACTTTTGTTTACGGGACAGCGCTTTTCATGCAACCTTGCCTTTCTCACCCCAAAGGAATCCGCGAAGGCGCTCTTTAAGCATGAGCTCTTTTAAAGACGAAAAAAATTTAGAAATCTCCGGCAGTTGTTTTTTAGAATTTTCTAAAAAAAAATAGTGAAAAAAAAAATTTATGGCAGACATGGAATTGCTTTTAAGGCCTGTTAAAACGAATGCCCAAACCTTGAGTAAGATCTTGCTGTTTGCAAGGCCTGTTTCGCCTATCAAAAAAGGGTCAAACACGACGCCGGGGTTAGGCCGTACCTTAAGAACAAAAAAAAAAACTTTTTTTTTTAAGAGGCCAGCTAAAAACTTTGATAAAAAAAGAAAAAACTGAAAAGGAGAGGTGGGCTTGTAAGGCTTGGATATTACAGAAAACGGCTGCAGCGGGTATTCTGCGAGGGCGCACGTAACCGTGGGGTTTTTGTAGTAAAAGGGTGTGATTTCGCAATTTTTGAAATAGTGCAGCGCTTCTCTGTTAGCTCAAAGCGGCGTTGAAAAGCTTGACCGACCTGTTTGCAAAAAAGCCTTCCGCGGAACAGTAAACCTCTGTGAAACCAACTGAAGGGACCCATTTCAGAAGGGGGTAAACCTTGAAAAAGTAGTCAGTTATGAGCTTGCGGTTTGTTATTTTAGACATAAAAAAAATACCAAAGAGCTCGCTGACCTCCCTCTCAGCCCAAGAGGCCGCTTTAAACAGCTTCTCTACGCTGAGTACCTTAGTAGAGGCAAAGCTTCGTGACGACAGGTTTTCGTAAGGCACAAACATTATAAGCCAAGTTGCAAAGGTAGGCAGCTTGTAAACGTAGTAAAGGACTTTGAAGGACGTTGTGTTCAAATTGTTAACGAAGGCTGAAATATCAAATAGTTTAGTATTCATGAAGAGCGGATTGGAGAAAAGGAGTAGGTTAAACATATCGAGCGTTTGCGGGGCTATTATTAGATAGGTGTAAGTGTTTAAAAAAACGGATTGGTAGCTTTTAAAAACTGTAACGAAAAGCGCAGCTGGTAAAAGAAGCCTAAAAAAGACGTCTACCCTATAGGAAAAAGAGACCTCTGAGAAGCTAATTTTGCGCATGCGCCGTTTTATGAGGGGGCCTACTGCGTTTAGAACAGCTACGCTTAAGCTATTAAAGTGTCACAAAAGCAGAGGGAGCTTTGTTAAGCTTTCTAGCGGATTTGTTAGTTTAAAAAATAAAAAGGTTGAATAATACAAATAAATTGCGCCACACGCCAGGGCTAAGTACAGGTTACCGCATAGATAAGCCGCTGGTCGTTAATACATTTTTTAAATGATCATCTGCTTAGGTTTACTTTACGCATAAAGGCCCTACCTTGTAGGGAAACGTTGCAAAGGTCTTTACGAAAAGACCAGACTTTGCTTTTTTCATAAAGCACGGGGCTACCGTGTAGCAGGTTGGTCTCTGTATATTTAGCTAGTTGCCGGTTTTTTAACAGGGGCTGTCTAGCTTTTGTGGAAAAAGGGTAAACTGGCCGTGCTCCGACCTCCGCTAAATCCGGGTGAGAGCTCTCCCACAAAACTACTATCAGTAGCCCCAAAAACCTTTCCAAAAAAAAAGCACAAAGAAAGCACATACGCAAGGTCTAGGGTTGCAATCGCTAGAAAAAATATAAAGATAAGTAAGACTATCTGGACCGCAAACGCTTTTAAAACGGCGTGCGTGAAACAAAAGAAAAATAGCCAGCTAAGCTCGGATAAAATAATTAGGAACAGGATGGAGCTAGAAAAGCTGGCAAACAGCACAAGTACCGCGGAGGTTAGAAAAGTTAGTTCTAAAAAGTAATTACTCAAAAAGCTATAGGTGTAGGTTAAGCTGAGCGTATACGCAAAAAGGGACTGCAGGTTGCAAAAAAAGAAGAAGAGGTTGGGGCGCTTGAGTCTAGTCTTGGCTGGGCTGTCGATTACAGCAAATACAAGATGGGTTCAAATCGGCTTGTAGCAAGGCTACACCTTATTTAGTAAGAAGCCCTGTCAAGTCAAATCAGTGCAGCTCGAAAGACATCGTAGAGATCAAAAAGGCGAGTAGATAGCTAAAAAGATATAGCTGAAGATCCATGAACACAAAATCGCCCCAATTAGTGTGGTAGTACCCACTCTTGTTACGTAGAGTAGACCCGTCATAGCAAAACTGGATTAAACAGCTCACAATAAATATTGAGTACAAGTGTAAATCGGGCAACTCTGTGACGCAGTAATTGGGTATAAGTAAGTAAGGAGTTACCTGGGCCGCAGCCTGGGCGAAGTGAGTAGACACCGTTACGTTAATGGTGACTCTAGAAGACATGTAGAATAGAAATCTACTTCTTTCGGCGCAAGCAAGCATGTAAGCCACCGTTAAGACCGGTACGGCTAAATATCTGTTTTCAAATAAAAAATTATCCAGGTAAATGGTTAGTCCAGTAAGCGATGGTACGGTTTTACTTAAAAAACGTTAAGAGAAGCACAACCTTATCGAAATAAAAGTATAAACCACTGTTGTAAAGTATTTTTAGCTCTAAAGAGGAGAAGACGGAAAAGCCCTTTCCTAAAGCCAGGTGTATTGAGCGCTTTCGGCGGTAAAAAAGTGCGCTTTTGCTCGGCGTTTTAAGTAAAATGAAAAATAGGAAGAAGCTTCAATCTAAGAACCGAAAGAAGAAAAAGTTGTCAAGGGGCCTAGTTGTGAGAGATCTACGCGTAACGTGGTTTTTCAATTTGTAGTGCGCCGCTGACAAAGGCTACAAAAAAATATATAAAAAAAAAATTAAATCTATTTTGCATTTACTTAAGTACTTGAAGTAAAGTGGGTTGGTTTTTTTTAGTTCCAGAATTAGTGGTAGTAATGGAGTAAGTAAAATTCTCACTCGAATCAATAAGAAAATAAAACTAGCAAGAAAGAGAAGCTCACTAAGACGCAAGTAAGCAGGGACCAGCTATCGACAAATAAAAAAATAGGTAAAAGCAGTAAGAACTCGATTTCATAGAGTATGAAGAATATGCTAACAACTAAAAATTGGAGCTCAAGCTTTTTTAGTGGCTCCTCTACGCCGGAAAAGCCACATTCGTAGATTTCACCAGAGTTTTGGATGTTGTTATAGTTTTTAAAATGGTCTTCACGCAAGACAAATTTTATGCCGTTCCAGGTGAAAACGCTTGAAAACTTAGCCGCCAGGCTTCAAACGTATACGATAAAAAACGCTGAAAAGAAGAAGAAGAAGAATATATAATTACCCAGTGGGGGGGGGCCTATTGGAGCTGCTCCCACAGCTGCACAACTGAGTGTAGCAAGGACGCCTGTTTAGAAGTAGAAACTTTTTTTGCCGAATTTTAAGTAGGGGGCTTTCTTAAGCGATCTAAGTTTACTCAGCCTTACAGTAGGCTCCAGAAAAGGTACTTTTATTTGAAATAAGCTTCTCGTACCAGACTCAGATTTTAAAAAAAATCTTGAAAAGACGTAGGATTCTTTACGAAAGAACACAGCTAAACGTTGGCTATAAAACTCTTGTAGCAGGACCAAAAAAACTTTTTTGTTTTTAGAATTGTTGTAAAATTTGTGCGCTTCCGCACAAATTTTGTACGCGTCAGTTGTAGATTGGCCTTAAGAAAGGGCCTATTAAGTAAGAAGCAATAGCCTATTCAGTAAGCGGAGTAGTTAAGGAAACTGCACTTATTTAGGATAGCCGGTACTTTTGATAAGGTGCCCATTCTGTAGGACGTTATGCTGCTTTCTTTTAAAAAATAACCCATGATGCTCAGAGCAGTCGCGTGGCGCAAGTAACTGTTTTTAAAGTGTTAGTGGTGCCGAGAGTCGAACTCGGTCCTTTAGGTTTGAAGCCTGCTGTGCTGGCCGTTAACACTACACCACTAGTAGCCCCTGAGCACACCACCGCGCCCTTTACCACCGTGTGCGTGGTCAACTGCGTTTTTAGCTACGCCTCTAACGGATATCCTACGTTTTTTCCAAAAAAAGGTAGACGATTTTGCCGTTAGAAGTGCTGTAGGCTTTTTAGAGAAAAAATTAGCGAGTGTAACCGTGCTCGTTTTAAATAAGGCGCCGGACGGTAGGCGCACACCTCTGGCCGTTTTCTTAGAAAAAACGTTTGCGCTAGAAGAAAAGGTGTAGAAGTTAAAAGTTACATTACAAAGTAGTGAGTTTACGCTGTGGGGTAAAAAGCTTGAAGGCTCCGCCAGAGTAGACGGTACATACAGATTAGGGAACCCTCTCTTCGAAAAGAGTATGTAGTTTTTGATAAAAAATAACAACTGTGGGTATGGAAGTGTAGAAAGTAAAAATGGCGTTTTAAGTTTTTTGTGTTTAAAAACGCGGAATCTTTGTGCGGACCTGCGCTTGCTAAACAAAAAGTTTGAAGAAGAAGAAGAGGGCAAGTAAGTAAAAAAAGGTGTTCGAAAAAGCCAAGTACTTTAGGGTTGGGTTGGGTATAAATCCAGTATCGAAATTGAAAGCCCCTGGCATTAGGTTAAGGTAATTGTAATCGAAGAATATAAAGAAGTTAGACTCCAATAACAAAATGTAAAAAAATAAGTAGATCGCCGGCGTATTTCAAGTTTTGAGCAAAAAGTTTTTTTCTTTAAAAACGAAAAACGGCTTGGCGTAAAAAAAAAGACTAAAGTACGTTTTTAAAAAACCGAGCTTGTCACCAAAAAATATTTTGAAGAAGAGCCGGCTTATATAAAAGTAGTTAAACACGCTGGAGAGCATCAGAAGAAAATAGGATAAGTCAGATATAAAGTTGTATTGGGGGCCCTTAGTTATAATTGAGTCCTTCATGTAAGGAAGTAAAAAAAGAGGTAGGCTGGATAAAAGGGCCAGCCCTCAGGTAGATAGTACTAAGATGTTTGCATTTATAAAAAACCCACCCATTTTACGCAAGTCGCGAACACCGCCAGTCATGTCTATAATATACCCGAATAGTATAAAGATAAAAACTTTAGTCGAAGCATGCGTTAGCATGTATAGGTAGCCCAGTTTAGCGCTGGAGGTAACCGCCAAACCTAACATAAGACTAACGTGGCTTCCGGTTGAGTACGCGAGTATGCGTTTTATGTCATAGTTGTAAAATGCAGAGAAGGATAGGAAGCACACTGTCAAGGAAGACCAAAAGAGTATGAAGACGCTAACTTCAGATTGATAAATAACGAGCTCGGGGGCTTTAAAAAAAAGGACCACGCCTGAGCAAATAAGCGTCGCGGAGTGTATAAGGGCAGACGCCGGCAGGGGTGCTTCCATGGCCTCTAAGAGCCAAATATGAAAGCCATACTGTGCTGACTTAGAGAGTATTACTATAGTCAAGCAAAAGCTTAAAAAAAACTTAAAACTAAAGACCCCAAAAATTGTAATATCGTATGCGCTTATATAAGGCATAAGTGACTGAACGGTACCTACGTGGTCTACTTTAAAGAAGTTGATTACAAGACCCACAAGTAGGAAGAAGAAAAAGTCGCCAACCCGGTTGTAAAAAAGGACCTTAACGCCACTTTTGAACGTAGCCACTTTAGTGTGCCAAAAAGCCACTAGTAAGAACGAGAAGAGACCCACGCCCTCCCACGCTACGAAAATAAAAACAAAACTAGTTGAGTTAATCATAAGCAGCATTGAAAAAACGAAAAGGCCCAACAAGATGGAGAACCGCCCCAACTCAGGATCTTTTTTAAAATAGACGTAGCTATAAAAATGTATTATTATTGTCAGAAAAAGTAGTAGCGTAGAAAAATCACTTACAAGGGGGTTAAACTCAATAGAGTACCCTATTGTAGATTTAGAAGGTCCAACCGCCCACGTGAATAAGGTTGTGTCCGCGCTTATAAAGTAAAACAGCCTGCTCATGGCGAGTACGCCGAAGGTTATTGTGTACAGCACAGAAAAAAAGTAGAAAAGATAAGCTGAAGTGTAGTAGAAAAAGAAAGAGCCTATAATAACCATAGACAAAAAATAAATTGGTAAAATGCTGTAGAGAGTTAAATAAAACAGGTCGGGGGTAGTTGGGTAGGCTCTATATAAAAAGGACCGATAACGTTAGGGGAAACATACCAAAAAAAAAAGAGATGCCTAGGAGAAATAAAGACAGAAGGGTTTCGTCGTAAGAGAGGTCCTTAAAAATAACGTGGTTAAACTTTGTTGAAACCCCGTACAGTATTTTTAAAAAAAAAAATAAAATGTATAGGTGCTCAATAACAAACAAGAAGAAAAATAAAAAAAAGGATGTACCTGTATAGAGTGCTAAAGTGGTGGATAGGAAGTAAACATCCAGGAAAAAACCTAAAAACCCTGGGAAATTGATTTGGTTTATAATAAAAAGCGTTAAGTTTACGGACATAAAGGGTAGAAAATAATAAAGACCTGATAAGAAGAAGAATTCGCGAGTGTTGAAACGGACTAAAATCTGATCCGCGAAAAAAAATAGAATAGACGCGGTTAGTAAGTGATTCACTAAGCCAAGCTTTAAGGTGTCGAGAGATTCTGTGGTAAGAGAAAAAACTATAAAGCAAATTAGGTTCATTTGAACAGTTGTAGAAAAGGCTATGACAACCTTGGAATCTATTTGAATCATCATTTTGAGTGTGGAGTCAATAACACCAATGACAGCTAAATAATAGAACAGCGTGAAGTTCATTTTTATAGGGCTGAGGTAGAGGAATTTTAGAATGCCGTAAATGGAAAGTTTAACCAAAACGCCACTTAAAAAGATCGAAAGGTTGGAGGGCCCTTCCGCGTGCGCCCGTGATATCCAAAAGTGAAAAGGTCACATGGGCACTTTAACCAAAAAACCCAAGCAAATAAAGAAAAGCCCCCAAAAGGCTAGAGACGTATCTAAAAAAAAGGCTGTACCTGGCATAAAGTCTTCCTGGAAAAAGAATAAGATAAAACCTACGAAAATAAAAAACGATCCTAAAAGTGCTCAAATAAGTATAAAAAAAGAGGCTTGTATTTTTCGATAGTAGTGGCCGTAGTATTTTAGTATAAAAAAAACAGGTATAACCAGAAGCTCGTAAAAAAATAAAAGTAGAAAATAGTTTTTGGTAAACAAAAAGCAAAGGGCGTCTATAAAAACGATAAAAAAAAGAAAAAAATGGAGACTGACACTGGAAAAGCGCTCAGTGGGGCTGATGTAAAAAACGGGCGTGATCGCAGTAAAAATTATAAAGACGAATATGTAGTTAATAGGGCTAATGGCGCCTAGCTCGAAGGCGTTGTACTGCATAGCGCGCTCTGTAAAAGTGTAATCGTAATATAAATTAGGCAGACACTACTTGTTAAATACCTTTGACGCTACTTTGTTTAAGTTGGCACTGGTCTTGTAAATAGAAAACTTGTAAATGTGTATTAAATTGGGGTTGGCAGCAAAAAAAAATAGAAAAGAAATAGCAAACCTGTGTCTGTGCCTGAGCTCTGAAACAATAAAACCTAAACTCATAAGCGTGCACAATACGTGTTTAAACGCCTTAAAGCTTTGCTTTAAGGAAAGCATCCTGAGCTCAGGGGTAACCTTGGCTAAAGCTGCTATAGGATTTTTTAGCCTTTTGGTACCTACGGGTAACGCCGGTCTAGTGACCCAAGTGTTTATGAATACTAGTTTTGAGAACGCAAGCCACCTTGCGCGGTCAGACTGAATAAAAGAGAATAGCAGCTTAAAAATTACAGTAAAGAAGCGCCTTTGCTTTAAGGCTAATGGCTGCCTAAAAACACTAAAAAGCTGTAGCAAGGCTGACTTAGCAAGTTCTTTAGATGTACTTGACTGTAGGCTTACGTAGAACTTTAAAGTGCTAATTTGTATTTACGTGAAAGTTTCTTTTGCCTGTAGTTTATAACTAAAAAACCTAGCTTAGAAAAGCTTTTTGAAGCTTTTTTGGAAAAGACATAACCGTAGTTAGCCGCAGAACTTACCAGACTACCATCTTTTTTAAACGTATAACTGCTGCGTGATAGCGGAGTAACGGGGCTTATTTTTTTTTTGTTAGCTCGTACTGGGGTCACGGCACGGTAAACGTTACCCTGTGCAAAGACGCCTGCACTCTTGGTTTTGCGAAACTTACTGAACACTTTAGCCCACGCGGACGTACGCTGTTGTTTGTGGCGTACGAGTAGTTTTATAAGAAAAAAAGGCGGTAGTATTTAAGTTTTGCGCCTTTGAAAAATATAACTCGTTCCCTAAATGGTGTAGACCACACCAAAACGTCCGGGCATGCCGACCTTATCTCAAATGGATTGGAAAAAACCCTCAAAAATGTTACAAATTTAATCGAGCGGTTACGTACTTTTACCTAGACTTAGAAAGCTTAAGTTAGAAGACACGGTTGATCAAAAACCTATGCGCCCGGATTTAACCGGATTTTGGGGACTGGAGGCGCCCACATTAAAGTTAAAGCTTAAGCGGTTGGCGCCTAAGTAGTCTTTTTGCTTAAGTAGGAGTAAACTAACTATGTTAAAGCACACTAAGACTAGCGTGAAAAAAATGAACAGAAACGTAAACGGGTTAAAGACGTATATTATCAAGAAGAAGAATAAAAACTCGTTGGGCTCGTTGCTTTGAAAAAACGTCAGGTTAAAAACAGGTATAAATGTGCTTAACGCCGACAACGCACTGGGGGTCGTAGGAATAAAGTATACGAAAATAAGTGGGGTAAACATGAGGCTTACTCTTTTTTTTTCTGTTTTAGTTTTTTGATCCTCAAAGGCGACAAAAAAGGATCAGAAGACTACTACTAGCGTACTGTATAATATGAGCAGAATAAGAAAGCTTAAGGTAAACCCCATTCATCCAATTAGGCTAATAGAGCCGAAGAGTAGGCCGACTGAAAAAAAGTAGATGTACTGTTTAAATAAAAAGCTATAGCAAAAACAAATATAATAGAAAAGCACAAAAAAAAAAACATCGACAAAGCACCACGAGGCGCTAAGGGCTTTAAAAAATAAAAAATAAGACAAAAGCGGTCAGAGGTAAGTACTTAAAGGAGTAGGCTTAGTAGGATAGCGTGGATAAGCAAAAAAATGACGTAGACTATCAGCTCGTGTCAGGTATAGCTAGCAACTTGGTCAAACCTTAGGCGTAGCATATTCAAACGAAGCCAAACAACGAAAAATCAAACAAGAGTAAGCTTTAAGACGAAAATAAAAGAAAATATAATAATGTCGGAACAGAACCAAAAAGTTACGTAGTTGAAAAAGACGTCAACCCTCCAGAAAAAATAGGTTGAAGTTCTAAAAATGTCAAAGAAATAAAGCAAATAGATATTAACTAAACCTTACGCTTGCCTGTTTGCTTTCTTGATAGTTTAAGCGCCAGCTCTAAATTAATGGATGTGAACATAACTTCGTACACGCATATACTGGTAAGTGCCCCGTCCAAAAACTTAACGTGCCACCAAGCGCCCTTGGACCTATTAAAAAAGATTAAAAAAACAGTTGTGAAAAAAAAGCCCAAACCTATATTTAGTGCGCTGTGCTCGGCGGTGTCCGCGCTCTTCATGCACTGCATGTCCTTAACAAGAGGTAGGAGCCCTAGAAATAGGAATAGGGCAGCGGCCCTAACCAAACCCCCCGATAAAGATGGTGCGCTGGCCAGAGAAAAGTAAAAAATTCAAAAGTACCACTCCGGCTCGATGCTTGTGGGAAGGTTATTTCAATTTGTGGCACCACCATAGTAAAATTTGTAGAGACTTAAGTACGTGCTGCCTCAGCTAGCGGCCTTGCGGTAAATTAGAAAAAAGAAAATAAAAAAGTAGATGTACAGCAGATAGAGCTCCTTTACAATCTCGTCAGGCATTCAGTTAGGCCTCTCGTTAGTGGGTCAAGACATATACTTGTTTACAGAGCTCCCCCCAAAGTGAACTAGCCTTATGTGGTACATAAGGAAACCAGCACCTGCTACAGATAGTAATATATGCGCTATAAGTGTACGTGCTAGTATTGAATAGGGTATCTTCTCGCCGCCTAAAAGTAAGAAAACAGCTCAACCACCTAGGTACGTGTCCACAATAGTCTGAACCATTGTGTAAAGTGTTGGGCTTAGGACAGTTCAAGGTAGAATACAGCCCATGTAAGAAACCGCAAACATCATAATGAGTATACCCATACCCGATTTTCACATACCCGCGCGCGACCCGTAGTAAGCGTTGGCTTGGATGGCTTTGGCCATATGGAAAAAGACGCTAGCGAACCCAACAGCTACCAGCATTTTGTGTGACCTCACGAGTATGTCACCAATTTGGGTATTGTATTTCATAAAAAGCAAGCTTGCCTTTACTTCAGTAATATAAGTTGAGTACCATAGGCACATAAGCTCACCGCTCACGCCCATCATTAAAGCGACTAGCATTAACAATGTAGCAACGCCGTTAACCCACTTGAAAGTGAATGCTCCGGTAAAAAAAAGGATACGATCCATAAAAAATTTGAAATTAAACAAGGCAGGTTCTGTCCGTGGAACCCACGTTAACCAATGTGGGTTAAGCTTAGTTGAAATTGAATCAACGGCTGAGGAATAATGAGTCCCTGAGCCCCTTCCCGGTAAGCTTAGAAGAACCGGAGGAGCTTATCAAGAAATAGGTTACGTTTAGGTTTACGCCTGGTTGCGGTTAGTCTTTTACCGTAAGGGGGGAAAAAAAAGATGTGCTGACTAAATAGACAGCGGATACGAAAAGAGTTAGACCAAAAGAAATAGAAAAAGGGTGACACTAGCTGGGTGGCCCCTGCTGTAAGCGCGCCCAGGTACGGTAATACTTTAGATGTTAGCTGCATTGACTTAAAACGACTTTTGTGAAGCGCGCTTAGCTGCTTGGATTTTAGGTAGAGGAATATGGTGTTAAAAAAGTGTTTAAAGTAATTGATTTTTTTCTTGTAAACGGCTATGTGCGTAGGGCCTTGTTTAAAGACGTTTGAGTATTTAAAGAAGAAGAAGAAATGAAAAAAAAACACTGCCCTTTAAAGCGCTAAACGTATTGCCGTTGAACTGAGTTATCTAAAACGTATTTTAGGTTAGTCAGCCCGGTATTTGTACCTTGGCCGTATTGCTGAGAGCTATCTAAGCTTTGGACAAAAACCCGAAAAAGTGTCTGTACGATTATCAAAACACTTTCCACTATCTCGCCTACCATTAACAACATCCTGTCGTATAGGTCACCGTAGTCACCCGTAAATATCTTGAAGCTTAAGTACTTGTAAAAGGCATACGTCGTTTGATAAGAAGCTCTTGCGTCGTACTTTAAACCGCAGCTTCTTGCAATAACGCCAGAAATGCTTGCGTTTTTCACAAAGTTTTTTGACATAGAGCCTATGCCCATAAACCTTAGCTTGAGCACACGAAAGAATAAAAGGGGCTGAAAGAAATTTTTAAAAAAAAATAAAAAATAATTGAAGTATGAAAACATACTGTCAATAAGGTAGCTATTGAAGTATGAAAATCTAGTTTCAAACGGTCTGTAAAGGGCAGCGTGCAGCCTAGCTCCGGAAACAGCTTCATAAAAACCCATTAAGTGCTCGCGCCATTCGAGGAAGAAAAAGAATATGAAAAAGTTACCTGTGTCAAAGGTCAATATTGAAATGTGCATAAGATGGTTTTTTATTCGAGTAATCTCGTCAAAGACCGTCCGTATTTTTAAAAAGGCTGCTGAGGCTACTTGATAGTCAATAAGACCTTCAATACCTAAAACATGTGCGTGTTCACTTGTTAGCGTTGAAACGTAGTCTAGCCTATCCATGTAGGGTGTGCCCATGTAGAAAGGACGGGTCTCAAAAAGCTTTTCAGTACCTCTATGAAGGAGTCCGATGTATAAAATCGAATTGCGTATAGTCTCGCCTAACATTTCTAGCGTAAATTTAATAAGTCCGTGCGAACCGGGGTGCTGGGGGCCGAACTGCACAAACATTGAGCGTAGCTCGCGGGCTACAAGGGTAGAAAAGTAAAAAAATACAATGTAATTAACCAGAGACGGCTAAGGTAAGCGATACCGCAGCTATAGCTACCGGGCAAGCTTAGATATGATATTGTTTGCTACGAGGCTTTTCGTAAAAAGTAAAAATAGGAAATAGGATAAAAATAAGAATAAGAAGAAAAATAGTGACTGCGTATAACCGATTATAAAGCTGTTGTAAGAAAATAAGAGCTTTAGGACTAAAAGGGTAAACGTAACAGAGGCAACTAGGGTTAAGTAGACTAAAAAGCAGAAGGCGGCAGGGTTGAAAGCCAGGACGTACTCTACTTCTCAACGTGCACGCTCGTGCAGGCTATCGTTGTCAACGAACAGGAAAATGGACAGAACTACAAAAAAAAAGTATGCAAACATAAGAAGGTAGAAAGCGTTTGGGTTGTAGTGGAGAAACAAACTGACCCGATCATTGAAGTTTGGTATATAGGTTAGTCTAGTTAAAGCGGCCGCGAGAGTTGCGGAAATAAAAAAATGAGTTGACTTATTTGCAAAGCTGTTCTCGTGGTTAGCAGGGCTGTGGTTTTTTGTATAATTATGCAAGTTGATTAGTTAAAAAAAGTTAAATTTGAAAGCGAAAGTTCGCAAGTAATAGCTGCGCAGGGGGCTTAGGGCTATTGGGCGCAGTTTAGAATTGTAGGAGAGATGGTCAACTAAGCTGCACTCCTCAAAAAAAATAAATGAGTTTTTTGACTTGAAATAAAGCAAGTGCTTTAGGATAAGAAAAAGTCTACCTTTTTTACGCTGAGCGCTTTTATAAGATTAAAGTAATTTTGATTAAGTAAATATGTAAAAAGTAGGAGACTAGTCAAGTTAACGGGGGTAAAAGTATGTAGAATGAGGCGGTGCGCTTTTACAATAAAAGTGTTAAAGCTTTTCTTTGGCCCTTTAACGCCTCTGATTAGTGTTTGGCGGTGTTTGCTTTGTGTAAAGTTGAAAATGCAAGTAAAAAACTTAAATATAAAAAGGTAGAAAAACTTAAACTGTAGTTTACCTTGTGGGGAAAAGAATAAGTTTAAGGTTAGGGCCGACTTGACTGTACTTTGGTCATACGCTGCCAAGATGTTACTAGGGCCGTGTCGAATTGTTACAAACTAGTACCATCAGCTAGACACTTTAGGCTCAAATCAAGAACTTAGTTTTTTTTGCAGAACTAAAATCCCGTATAACAGCGCTTCTGCAGTAGGTGGGCAGCCCCCCACATAAGTGTCGACAGGTATTATACGGTCACAGCCTCTCACAATACTGTAAGAGAAATAGTAGTACCCGCCGCCTCCTGCACAGCTACCCATAGCAATTGTGTAGCTAGGCTTGGCCATGAACTCCTGTAGCTTTTTTAAAGCAGGTGCCATTTTAGGTGTTACAGTACCGGCTACTATAAGTAGCTCAGACTGGCGGGGCGTACCCCTAAAGAGACAGCCGAATCTTTCGATATCGTAGCGGCTGCAAACGCTGTGTAATAGCTCGATTGCGCAACAGGCTAGACCAAAACTGAGTGGCCAAAGGGAACCTATTCGTAGTCAGGACACCATGTGCCGAAGACCTCCTTGAATGAAATCAAAATAACTCAAAATAGCTGACTATAGCAGGGCTACTAAACAAAGCGAAAACGATAACAAGAAAATTAGCCAAAATAGAAACAGTATCTGCTCAAGAGATATATGCTCAAAGAAGAAGAAAACGTTAAGCAGCTTAAAACTTTTTGAGAAGATAATAACGTTAAAAAGCTTAGACAGGTAGGATCTGTAAAAAAAAAAATAAGAGTAAAAGGTAGAAGAGAGTCAGCTATTGAAAAGCCGCCCAATTACAGCGTTTGTTCAAAAGTCGGCACGGCCTCTCTTAGTAAACTCTTTTCAAAAAAGCATTAAACGTAGCGACGCTGCTAACAAAAAACCAATGCTATGAATAGTCACAGTTTGAGAAGGCTTAAAATCCCATAGAATGACTTTTCGTAGTAAAGAAACGCACCCAGTAATAAAAAAAATTTAAAAATAAATCACATTAAGCTGTTCGGGTTGGCCTTTTAAGGCCAAAAAAAGATCTTCTTTTTTGTTTAAAGTTTAAAACTACGAACGCCTCCTTACCCGGTATAAGCTTAAGGTTGATACCCGGGGTATCCCTAAAGCCGCGGCCACTAATTCAAACCTTTGAAAACTTTTTTAGCGAGTGTGACACCCCCTTAACAGCCCCTAGAATAGTTTTATTTTTTGAGACGTGGACCTTAGCTACTTTACGGTGGGCTGAGTTAGGTTTGCGTGGGTTAGTTGTATACAATTTTTGAACAACCCCTTTTTTTTGCGGGTTAGAGCAAAGTCTGCGCGCCCGGCTTAACCGGGTTTTGACCCGTTTGGTGAGAATCAAACCGGCCTTGGGTTAAAGGCCGATAAGTAGGCTTCCCGTGACACGAATAAAGCTATCAAGTAGGTAAAAAGAGAGGGGGCCTAAAAGGGGTGTTGATAGTGCGGTAATTAGGACAATAAAAAAAAAGATTAACAAGTACCTCCGCGGTGGGTTAAGCGGGGCGTTGTGCTTTGCTGTTATCTCGTAGGTGCCGCCGTTTACCTTAAACAATTGAAAGTAAAAAACAACCGAAACAATTATACTAAGTATGTATAAGCTTATTAGAATAAGCCTGTCTTCTTGTAGGTTAGTTAACAAAAAGTTTAGCTTGTAAAAGAAAGCTAAAGAGGGGGCCCCTCCGCTTAGACTAAGTAGGGGTAGTAAGAAAAAAAAGTAGTAAAAAGTATTGTTCCAAGAGCCCGCTAGGTTAGAAAAATACCGCGCGCCGCTGTTGCTAATGATAAAGTAAAAGTAAAAAGTAAAAGCCAGTACAACGTAGCTGGTTACGAAAAATAAAAAAAAGGGTTGCGTGCACTCTAAGCTAAGTAAAAGGCTTAATAGTGCGAGGTTAAGGTTGAGTAGTGCGCTTAAAACTAAAAACTGCCTAATGTTCAAAGCTGTGTTAATGTGGAAAAAGCAAAAGAAGAGGTTGTATAGAATAAAGGCGCAAAGGAGTAAGAACGGGCCGGACCCTGCCAATAGCGACATACGGGAAGAAATAAAGTCGAAAAAAACAAGGGAAAAAAGGAAGTAGATAGTAGAGAAAAAGGAAAAGTGGGCTAGCCTAAAGCTTTCGAATATCTCCAGCTTCCAGAAATGGAGGGGCGCTATACCTAGTTTGAAAATAAGGAAGGTAAGGAAAAAAGTAGTAAAAATAGACGATTTATTTGAGATGGAGGTTGCAGTAAACCCCACTGCGAATGAAAGGTCTACAATTAAATAAATATAAAAGTAAAATAAAAATATAGATATTATAAACAGCAAGAAAAAGTAATTAAGTAATGCGGGTAGGAAGAAGTAAGAAGTGAGGAACTTCGTATTCTTACCCAGGCTGCTTTTAAAAAGGTCTACACTGGGCTTTAAGCTCGGTGTCGTAATTAGAATGTACAAAACCAGTAGGGCATTCGTGTACTCAAAAATACACATCAACTCAAAGTGGTTTGTTAGGGTAAAAAAAAAGCAGAAAAAGAAAAGAAAAAATACCAGAAAAATAAAAAGCAGTAAGGACGATAGCTGCGCTTTAAAATGGCTGGACTTTAAAAGCTCTAAAAAGAGCAAAATAAACCCGGAAAACACAATAATGAGAGGTGCGTGCACCAACGCTGCGTCAAGTGAACTACTGGTTAAGTGCTCTGCCCCTAAGGCAGGCTGGTAAGAAAGCGATAAAAATAAAAATACAACTAGTAGCGCAGTTTGCTTGTAAAAGAAGCTGTCTGACTGCGCGGAGAGCTTTGGTTGCTTACGGCCCTGCGAACTAAGCTTAAAAAAAAAGTAGGCTAGCAAGCTAAGGTACATGAGAAATTGTATAAAAAAAAAGTTTATAAAATAAAGCAGTTCAACTTAGTAAGAGACAAGCGAGTAGAAGTAGATGTTAACGTCGTGTATAATGTACACAGAAAAAAAAGCCAGTATGGTTAATCACATGATAAGGTAGAAATTTTTAATATTTATGTAGATAACATCGTAAAAGTCCGAATATAAGTTATAAAACTTAGAAAGGTAGAGGGTGAAGCCTACAAGAGTGAACCCCACAACTAAATATGCGTGAAGAAAATTAAAAAATAGCAGATAAAAGAAAAATTTAAAGTAAGTGAACTTTAGCAGGTTAGACGGCGCTACTTGGTGGAGAAAGCTTCACATTTCGGAAAACTCTTTAAACAGGAAAATTGTTAAAATAAGGAAGAGTAGGTAGTAAGCTGCAAAAAAGTATAGGCGTGAGCCTTGCTTGAGTAAGCTAAGTAAGAAGAAAAAGAAGGCGTAAACAAAAATAAAAAATATGAGTTTGGTTACGAGTATACTTGTTATAAACTGAAACTTGTAGTACTTTAAATACATTATTGTGGAATAGCCCATGAGACCGCCGTTTAGATAGCGCCAGCTAAGAGCTACACTGAACGTAAAAAGCTCAAACATGTATACGGAAGGTAACGCAGTTTTATAAAAAAAGCTTTCCTGTAGGGTGTAGCTTTCCAGGGAGTACTTCCGGGCTATTTTGAACACCCAACCAAAGAAGAAAAAAATAAACAATAGGGCGTCCCAGTTCAAGACGAGGTGGCTGGAAGTTAGTAATAGGTTTCGCTTGTAAAAGCGAGAGCCCTTTACGTCGAAACCAAAAAAAAAATAGAAGAAAGCTAAGGTGAAAAGAAAGAAGTAAAAAAACCAAGAATTTTGTTTAAATGTTAAAAAATAGGCTACTAAAAATAAAATAGAGCTTACCTGAAAGTTAAACGTAAACCAGTTGTAAGTAAAAAAAACAAAGTTGTCTAACGCAGGGTAAGCGTAAGCGTGGAATAAAAACAAGAAACCGAATCCTACTAAGTAACTAGAATTGGAGACCTTAGGTGCTTTGTCGATTGGTCATTTGTTGAGGTTAAAAAAATAGGAATTGTAGGAAAAGACGGCTTTGGCCTTTTTATTTAGGGGGCTTAACTGTAAGTAATTACGCAACGCTTGGCTGACGCATCGTCACTAGACTAAATCTTTTTTAGTTTGGCGGCTACGAAACTCGACAGATCGGTAATAAAGTTGGACTGGAACACTTCTGAAAAGAAGTAAAAAATAAAGACCTGGAGAGTAAACATTAGATTTAGGTAAATAATAAGGTAAAGAAAAGATCCGAAAAAAAAAAACAGAAAAAATACGTACTTGAAGGCGAATAAGTAGTTGGTTGAGTAAGCGCATAGAACAGAGTCCGCGCTTACGATAACCAGTTCAAAAATAGTGTGTATCATAAAAAGCACGAGTAGCCTAACGAATTGTATTATAAAACGTAGAAGCCAAACGAAAAAAGTAGAAAAAAAAAAGAAAATAAAGAAAAGCGTCCTAACAAAGAAGCGAGCTACTACTATGTAGTCATCGTCTTCAACAAACGAAAATGACATTCCGGTGCCACCTTCAATGAGTTTGTCAATTTCAGCAGAGTTGAACTGCATAGACTCGTTAAACTGAAAGCTCATCGAAAAGATAAACCCTTTTTCTAAAAGGTTACGCAGGGTTTTAATAATAAAGATAAAAAAAAAACTTGACAACAGAAAGTTAAATTGGTAGATGGCGCTGTCTGAACTAATGTTTAAAGAGTATACAAAAAAGAAGTGTAGCTCTAAAAAGTATAATGAAAAAAAAAAATAAACAAATGCTAAAAGCGTATCTATGCTCGTCATAAAAGTATAGGATAAAAAAAAGCTAGTTTTCAAAAAGTTAAAGGGCTTAAACCAAAAGAAAGACTTAACATTAGAAATGAATAGATTGATAACAAGATCTAAAAAAAAAACGACGGCTAAGAAGTTTAGTGTTAGAAAAAACATCTCGAAAAAAGGAATACTATTTGTGAATGAGCCCAGAGTAAACTCCTTAGTTAATAGGAGCAGGTGTGCTACGTCGTCTGAAAAAGCTAGGCCGCTCCCAAGACTCGCTTGGGGCGCGTGGCTAAGGCTAAGCGAGCTGCTGGCCTGGGTTGCAATTGCAGAAATGGGGGCCGACAAAGCTAGCAGGCTGGTTACCAAGCCCATGTCAAAAAGTTCTGTAGAGGCTGAAGGGAATAGAAAGAAACTATAAACAGTAGAGGAAACCGCAGTAGTAGATATAAATAGTATTGTTTTGTAGGAATAAGTCAAAAGGGTACTGTTACGTGTTGCGTGCTATGGCTTAGTTAAAACGACGTCAGCGCCGGATTATCGTACATCTTTTTTAGCTTAAGTTTTGTGCGCAGCTGCGTTATTAGCATTAAGTAAGCGGAGTGTCTGTTCGCAAAATAGGGTACACCCTTGGAGTATTTGTTAGCGTATAAGAACTTACGGCTGCTAAACTTGGACTCTAGTACAAGAGTCAGAAAAACAAAAAGGCTTAAAACGACTAAGCCGTGGCCAAGCGAAGAAAGGCTGTGCCAACCGGAAAAGTAAATGGGGTAGTCGTTTATTCTGCGGGGCATACCCGACATGCCTAAAAAGAGAGCGGGTATAAATGTGGTAAGCTCACCTACAAAAAATAAAACCGCTTGGAGAACGGCTAAAAATTTGTTGTAGCCCACTCGGAAAAAGTAAAACCAGTAGTGAAAGAAAACAGCAAATATAACAGCAAATCCGCCCATAGATAAAACTAAATGGAAGTGCCCGACAACGTAATAGGTGTCGTGATAGAGTACATCAAAGCCAGCCATACCTAAAACCATACCGGTGATACCACCTAAAAGAATACCTGTTAAAAATATAAAAATCCAAACAAGCTGTATGGAAAAATGCAGATTACCTGACTGTAAAGTCGCTATTCAAGCATGTATTTTGAGAGTGGACGGTATACTTACAAACAGACTGGTGGCAGAAAAAAGATTTTTAAGGCCACGGTTGAGCCCGCCGATGTACATGTGATGCCCCCAAACAATGGAACCTAGCAGACAGATAGCCCCCATGCTTATAACCATATGATCGTAAGCTAAAAGGTTGTGGCGAGTGGCGAAAACGATAATATTGCTAACGTAACCAAAGGTGGGTAGTATCAAAACGTAGACTTCAGGATGCCCGAAGAACCAGAACAGATGTTGGTACAAAACCACGTCTCCGCCCTTGGCGACGTTGAAAAAATTAGTAATACCGTGGCGGTCGAAGTAGAGCATGAACATAGCTATTCCTAGAACGGGCGCCGCGAACGTAAATAAAAGGGCTCCGAACAACGTACCGTAAACGGACAGGGGTATAAACCTATAGTCGGCTTTCATGGAAGCGCCTCGCATGTATCGGTAAGTCGATATCAGGTTTGTGGTACTAATAAGAGAAGCCGTCGCAATGGATAAAACGGAGAGTATCGTAATATCCATATTAAAGCTTGAGGAATATTTTTTAGACGATAGCGGCGGGTAAAATGTTCAGCCACTCACAAGGCCTTGGTACTTTAGAAGTGCGTTTGAAAAAAAAAAGAGAGACGGCGGAAAAACCCAAAATGAAAAATTATTAAGCCGGGGGTAGGCAAAATCACGCGCCCCAAGCTGAATGGGTATTAAGTAGTTGGTAAAAACGCCGTAGTAAACTGGGACGTATGCAAGAAAAACCATAATGACTGCGTGGCCGGTTACAAGAGAAAGATACAACCTCATGTTACCTCCGCAGTAAAGTGAGCCGGGCTCGCCCAATTCGAGCTTAATCGCGGTAGCAAAAACAGTTGTAACAACGCCGGCAATGACTACGTACCACATGTAGTTGATACCTACACGTTTGTGGTTAGTCGTAAAAACCCATTTCTCTAAGAAATTGAAGAAGAAGGATCTCGGGCTATTTAAAAAAGACATGGAAAAATTATACAGATTGCGTGAGCCTAAATATATAGGTAATAAAAACGCTAAGCTCAGGTAGAACTTTAGGGACAGCGCTTTTAAAAGGTGGGTGCCTACTAAAAATACGAAGAGCGGTGTTTCCAACAAGTCAAGGGGCATTAAGTGGTAGGAGTGTGTGCCCTTAGGAAGGAGAGAATAGCTGGCGATAGGGTAAACGAGGTGATGGTTTTTATGTAGGAGTAAAAAAAAAAGGGTAGTGAACGATAGCGCAATTAGGTTTAGTTGCGGCGGTAAAACTCAGAAAAACGCAAAAAAAAACCAGCTAACGCTGGAGAAAAGAAACGATGTTAAAAATAGCTTAGACTGTGTATTCACAATTGCGGCGTACCAGCACAAGTGAGAAAGCTCGAACAGATTAAAATGCGTCGTTGCTAAAGTGAAAAAATATAAGGGGCTAGTAAAAAAGAGAAGAACCCGAGAGAAATATCTGATTAAAGAAAAGTATACCGTTCCAAAGGCTTAAAAACTCGGAGAACAAAAACGCAAAAAAGAGGAAACCATAATACTCTACCGTGTAGCCCGTTATAACCTCCGCTTCGGCTTCCGCCAAGTCGAAAGGCGCCCGGAAATTCTCCATAAGCATTGCCAAAAAGGCTAAGAACACAACGAAAATATATTCAAACATCAGATTAGTCCGGCTGTCCATGTGGGAGCTGCCGTACGTTTCGAAAGAGTAGCTGCTAAATATAATAAAAACTAAACACATTAGTAGGTTTTGTATGATGTCAAATGAAAATAGTTGGGCTATAACACGTATGGAACTTAGCACACCGTATTTGGAGAGCGCCACAAAGCCGCCTAGTATAATCGCGTAAATGTTTACTACCGTAACTAGCATAAAAAAAAAAAAGCTGTAATCAAAGTTTAAAAAGTTACTGCCTTCCGTACCAAACGACCATATAAACCACAAGAAGTAGCCGGACAATAGGGAATAGCACGCCGCTAAGTTGTAATAGAGTCTGTTAACTTTGTAGCTCAGGTTAATCGTCTTTGTTAAGAACTTAAAAAGGTCGGGGAGCGCTTGCAATGCACCGTTAGCGTAAGCTACCGAAGGACCCGTTCGCCTTGTAACAGTCGCCAGCAACTTGCGTTCGCCTTGAGCCAGAATAAAAGTGAAAAAAAGTGAAAAAAAGTGAAAGACTAAATTGAATTTCACGAGTACAATAAGAAAGTATAAAAAAAGAAAATTAAACAAACTGAACTAGCTACTAGAAAAGCAGTTTTCTGGAAAACCTAGAGAAATAGAAGTCGACGCTGGAGAAGACTAAAAGGTAGGCTTGTGTGGAAAACACATGGGAGGGTAAAAAGGTTATAGATATAGGCATATAGGCATGACGCAAGCCGCAAATCTCGCTGCACTGACCTACAAAAACACCGTAGTGCTTAAAGGGTATCTTGACAGAGTAAACTTTGCCGGGTACCGCATCAATGCGTACGCCAAGGGAAGGTACAGTCCAGGAGTGAATAACGTCGCAACCTGTGATATGCGCCTTAATAAGAGGGCTGTCCGGAACAACAACGCCTTTGCTGGCGGTAACTATTCGCTTGGTGGTCTCTT
>TARA_B110000305_G_scaffold241920_1_pt1 | contig 23196 bp, 10 predicted proteins | sample TARA_B110000305 | Tara Oceans TARA_B110000305 (sample SAMEA4397930) | marine metagenome | biome: Polar Biome; feature: [SRF] surface water layer (ENVO:00010504); material: water (ENVO:00002006), including particulate matter (ENVO:01000060) such as... | depth 5 m | reverse complement strand
GACCTCCCCTTTTTTGGTTACAGGAACTTTGGGTATGGTGCCCAGTTCTTTTTGTTCCTATTTTACAGCAAATGGGTTATTTTGTTTTTTGTTTTTAACAGCAAAAGGATTACTTTGTTTTTTATTTTCAATAGCAAAAGGACCTTTCTTTTTAGTTGAGCTACTATTAGCTTTCTTATCTGAAGAACTTTCTAACATCCAAGTTGAATAACCCGCGAATAGAGCAATATCCTCCCACAAAGCTGTCTCATCACTTAACATAGCCTCTATATTATCAAATTTAGTCATAGCTCTATCAAGTGGAATATTAGTTGTAGCAGCAACAACTTTAGCTACAGCGTCATAAGCTGGATTATCTAAGCTAAATCCTTTATCAATCATTTCTTGTCTTCTCTTTTTAGAATCAAACTGCCAAAGAGCTTGCTTAAGTCTAGAGACTTTAGATGAAACTACAGGTGTTACCTGTATCATTTTCCAAGCAGCATCAGTATATTCAGGTCTGTCTCTGCCTGATCTTTTGTATATATCTAAAGCTATATTTTTACTAACAGAAACTAAATGACCTCCAATACCCATACCTCTTAAAATACCATCAGCACTACCATTAGCTACATCAATATATTTTTGATTTATAACCTCTTCGTCATCTTCATCGTTAAAACCTAAAGCAAATAATGCTTGTTGAGCTGCATTAAATAACAAGTTCTGAACAATGCCATAATAAGCTATTTTACTAATATGCTCTTTAGCATCACCTCTTCTATTCACTAAGTCTTGAACTGCTCTAGCTTGAATCCTAACATATTGTTGTTGGGTATTAGCCCAGTTTAATAGTAATCTACCTACGTCACTAGCTTGTTGTTGTGATATTTTATCAGGTCTAGAAGATTGTTGAGACTTTTCTGATATTTCTCTAAACTCTCTCATAGCTATTTTCTTAGCCTCTACCTCAGTCATTTTAGAATCTCTTTTCATTAAGTCATTTATTCTATTTCTAAAATAAGTTGCTCCTCCAGAAGCTATTGCAAAGCTATCAGCAAATTGTGTTGGTGCGTAACCTTTTTGAATTAACCAACTAACAGCTGCTTTAGCTTTGTTTTTTGACTTAGCTGCTGCTTCTGAAACTTCAGCTTCACTAATGTTTATTCTTAATCCGTTTCTTCTATCTTTTAAAAAGTCTGAATTCATTAACTCCATAAAATCAGCCCAATACTGTGGTTGATTAGCAAATGCTAAACCTGCTTTAGCTGGGTTGTTAAAACTCCAATTAACAAAGTTTGCTGACGATATAGTTTGTAGTAAAGCAGACTTCATGTTTAAGAACATGACAACACCTTGAGAATTGTTTAAATAATCTAAAAACTTTCCTGCTATTCTATTTTGTCCAGTTATTCTATTGCTACCAGCCTGCATCCTTGCTAAAGAGTTTTCTAAAGCTTCTCTATATTTAGGACCGTGTATAGCTTCAAGTTTGTTTAAATTTTCTTTTGAGAATATTAAGTTTTTATTCTCTATCCACTCTTTTAGATATTCTTCTCTGTTTAAAGAGTTTATACTACCAAGTAAATCTGAACTTACATTACCACCTAGCCAATCACTTTTAGGTGAAACATACTTCCCTTTATTAATCATTAAAACTTGTTCAGCAAAAGACTTTAACTCCATATTATTAGCAACAATGTTGTTGAGCTCTGTTAAATCTCTTTTAGATAATCCAGGTACTTCTTCGCCTAAAGCTGTCCATATGTAAACTCTAACAGCATTTTCATTACTAAAGCTAGTGTCATTTTTTTTCTTCAACTCGCTAGGCATATTTAGATCTTTTTTAAGTTTTCTAAAATCGTCCATAACGTTTATCCTAGCTATAGACATATTTTCCATTGCTCTAGCAAAAGGTTCAAACAAGTTCTTTTCAAAGAATTTTTTATGTCCTTCACCTTGCTTTCCCTTACCTAATAATGGATATATTAATCCTTCAAAATCCTCAGCTGAATAAGGTAATAATCTTTTTCTTTGGTTTTTATCACCTACTAACCTAGCTTTAGAATCAGAATAAGTTTTATAAAACTCTATACCACTAGTATCTTCTAATATTTTATTGAAGTTTTCACTAGCACTGTTCTTAAATTCTATTTTAGCTTGCTGAACTCTAGACTTAACATCTAATTGATCTAAAGCATCTTGTACGGCTTTAACGTTCTGAGTAGCGTCATCTGCAAAATAAAAATCATTATAACCTTCTGCAGCTTTTTCTATAACCCAAGCAGCTTTAGCACCACCTGTTGAGTTACCTAGTCCTATTATATTGTCTATCTTAAATTCTAAACCTTGTGATTTTAAATATTCATATATTGCTGTTTGAGCTTCAGGAGCTCTAGCTGTTAACACAAATAAATCTTCATTGCCTCTAGCGTCTCTAATTGTTTTAGCTAGATTAAATAAAGGTCCACGCTTTCCATCAGTGACTTTATTAAACTCACTAAAGTCAAACTCAAAACCTAAGTCAAGCATTGATTTACCGTTACTAGCAAACTCTTCAGCATTTAATTTTCCTTTAGTTCCATCTGGTGATGTAAATAATATATCACTTTTTGTGGTAGCCAAAGTGTCGTCAAAATCAAATATCCTTATTTTTTTAATAGGTGCATTTGGATCTCTAGCAACAGCTAAAGCAGCATCAATAGTATTAGCGTAAGATATTACCTCTCCATTACTACTTTGTTTCATTCCTTCACTAGTTACACTATTAGACATTGTAATATCGTTTACCTTAGCAGCTTCTTGTATACTAGTCCATAGATCAGCTTCAGCTTTACCATATTCAACGTTATCAATAACATCTAAAACAGCATGAACATCTCCTCCAGTAGTATAGTTATTATACCATCTTTTTAAAGGTAAATCACCTATTTTATAATCAAAAGGCATTCTAGACTTAAAGAACATACTAAAATTATCATTCATAGCAACGTGTATAGCGCCAACTGAATAACTGTCTTTTAATTCTTTTAAGTCAATATCTGTATTTCCATTAATTAAAGCATCTGCTAGCAAAACATTTATAACAGTAGCTGGTATCCCATGCTCATATTCAAATTGTTTTTCTCCGTTAACTCTTAAATCTGTAGTAGGAGGATTTAAAGCAGCATACCTAAACATAGCAGCAGCTCTTATTGGCCCTTTCATGTTAGCACCCGCTCCAGCCATTATCATAGCTATGTTTTCATTAGTAGCAACTCCCGCGGTTTTCATTTCACCTAAAGTTCTATACATGTTAGTTATATAGTTCCAAGCTCTATCAGAATCTGCTTTTCTTTTAGCTTTTTCTTCTTTAGACATATTATCACCAATCATAGACTCGGTAACAACCTGAGCTGTCATAGGTGGCGATTTAATTATTTCACTTTTACCATCTATTTCTATAACTAAAAAATCACTAGGCTTTTCATTTTTTTTAAGTTTAAAACCTAATTCATTAAAAAGTTTAACACTACCTCTATCATATTTAGTAATTCCAAATGCTTTAGTTAAAAACTCACTAACAAAAGAATCTTTATTAGCATATGTCATATACCTACCTTGATTAACATATTTGCCGTTCACCATTTTAAGTGGATCAACGCCACTGTTAAACATACCTTGATAAGTTATTATGTCAGCTATTAGTTGATTTTTCTTTCCTTTATAATAACCGCTCTTTAACATGCCGTTAACAAGTAATGGATTAAATTCTTTTTGTTTTACCGTGTTTTCACCTGCTTCATCTATAAAAAGACTAGTAATTGTTCTATTTAAACCAGCAAACTTAGATAAAGACTTGTCTTCATCAGCCATTTCCACCTCTTTTATGTAGTCTACAACGTCTAAATCAACATCCTTGTATGTATTAACTTGTTTAGAATAAGGAATCATTACTTTTGACAAGTAATTAGTTAATGAAGTAATTTCTGTCTTGCTTAGCGACTCTTCATAAGTACTTTCAACAGCAAATCTAATTTGCTTTTTAAGATCTTTAATTTCATTTGACCAACCTGTATTTGCCCCTACGCTTATTATATTAGTAAACAATAAGCCTTGATTTTTAGCAAAAGTATTATAAGCTTTGTCTGAACCTAAAGCCTCTTTAATATTTCCAGAGAATTTAAAATTAGTTCCACGATCTATAGCTTGAGCGTAAGTGTTCAACATCTGCTCAGCAGCCATCCATTTCATATCTGGGTTGCCTAAAGTAATTTTATCTATAGTATCTTGCTTAGACATTTCTTGCATGCTAGCATCAAAACCTAGTTGACTTGATATGTTCTTTGCTAAAGCTAACTTTCTACCTCTTTTATTAAAAAACTCTAAAAACATAGCATCAGAAGGCGTTTGTCTACTGTACAATGTTGGGCCAGAAGTCTTACTTGTAGTTATTAATCTACCAGTACCTTCGTATCTAGCTATTTCTGTAGGGCTTAGATTTTTCTTATCAACTTTAGCAAATATTTTTTGATTAGATAATCTTTCCATAGCCACTAAATCAGATATAGGAAAACCTTTTAGTATAGCTTTTTTGTTTTTTATTAAATAGTCATTAAAGCTTTTGCCAGTACCCATATCATCTAATATAGTATCAACAAGAGCATCTGAGTAGTCGTTAGCTAAGTTCTGTCTAACTTCTTTATATATTCTAGCAACATCTATATTAGCTTGATTTATATCTTTAGCTGTTGACTTTGGATCTGCTAAAACTTTTTTAACATCTTGAAGACTTACTACTTGATCCGCTTGACCTTTCTTTTTTCTAGTATATTTTAAACTAGGAAGTTTACCACCAACTACAGATTGAGCAACTTTTAAAACCTTATTATAAGCGTTACCACCCTCTTCAATACCCATGAGCTGCCTCATGTTTAATTCTTCTTTTATCTCTACAACCTCATCTGCTGCTATGTCAAGCTTTCTTTCTCCTTCTTTTTGTACATCTAATCTTTTAGTTCTAACATCTTTAGGTGCTTCCCCTTTAGCTAAAGTTTTTCTAGCAGTTCCTACTTTTCTATCTAAGTAACTCCCTATATAACCTGCTAAATCATTGTTCTCTAAAGGATTAAAAGCTTTTATATGAGCAATTAAAGGAATAGAAGTTCCAGCCACAAGATCCATATTTCCTTTAGCTATAGCTTCTATCTCTTTTATAAATGGTACAATTAAGTTTCTTAACACTACGCCACCTTGTTCTGTATCTAAAAAACTTCTCCAAGCTTCATTATCTTTACCTTCAGCGTATAATTCATAGTCTTTTTTTATTGAAACTTCTCTTTCATTTCTTCTTGAAGTTTTTTCTTCAGCTGTTTCGTTTATAGTTCCAGAATTTTTTAACTCATTTTCTAAAACCTCAACAATCTTTTGTTCTGGAGTAAAAACACCTGATTCTTTTATTTGAGACACTTGCTCTGTAGTTAAATTACCAGAAGCTATTGACTCTCCCAAACTAATTAAAGAGGCTAAAGCATCAGTTGATCCTTTAAAATCAAATTGAAATTCTCCATCAGTAGCGCTCATCATACCTTCATTCATACCTTGACCTACAAGAACAGCGAGCTCAGGTGTTAGTGGCACATTTTTATTACCAACCTCTTCTAAGAAGTTCATAACAAGTTCATCAGCCATAGTGTCAACTTGAGAATCTCTTTTCCTTATTCTAGTCAACACATCTTTTCCCTTTTCTGACCTGCTCAAATAGTCTACTATGGTATTAGCTAAAGGTATAAAATCTTTTGAATCTCTACTTATTAATTCAGTAAATATAGTGTGTCCTACTTCATGTAAACCTACTTGTCTTTTGTCGTTTTTAATAGCATTTTCTTTAAAGACCAAACTTAAATTCGGGTCATTATTTAACCCTGGTATCTCAACACCATTGTTACCGTTATTTATATTTTCCTTTAATTTTTTAAATTGATCTTTAGTATTAGATATTTCAATTTCACTAGCGCCAGAATCTTTTAGTTTTTTAATTCTTTCTTCTAGTATATTATCTATACCAACAGCAGCCTCTTTATTTGTGTTAAACATTTTTAAAGATATGTTTAAACCTTTAGATTTATTTAGTGCGCTTTGCACCTCAAAGTTGTTATCTATTTCTTGAGCAACATAAATATCGTATGCTTGAGCTTGAATAGCAGATTGTTGCAAATCATCTGTTTTATTTTTATTTGCTTTTAAATCTAATTTCGCTTGTTCAATTATTTTATTGTATCTATCTACATCCTGATCTTTTAAAAACTTAAAGTCATTACCAAAAGCACCAGCGTTTTTCCATGTACCAGAATCATACTGTAAATTGTCAAATCTATTTTTTTGAAGTTTTAATTGTTCTTGTTTTACCTCTTTAGATAAACTTGTATCATCAATTATTTTCTTAACTTCAACTCTTATTAATTCTTGTTCACTAGTATTATTCATTAAAGAATTCATAGCTTGGTTACTAAGAGTAGTAGATATTTGATTAAACTTTTTATCAAGTAATACTCTTTGTTGACTTTCTAAATCTTGTATTATATTGTCTTGAGCTGTTACATCTATTCCTTTTTCAATTAAAGCTTGTCTTGATCTTCTTTGAGAGTTTAAGCTAGTGCTTATACCTCTAAACTCTTTCATTGAGTCATAGTCAGTAAAACCTTGAGCAGCTGCACCAGCTATAAAAGGAGCAGCAGACATGCTAAAACCAAATACACCGCCAGTAAACATAGCATGATCAACACCTTCTAAATAAGGTTTACCATCTATCATATTTTGAGTTATCTGAGTTAAACCTTCACCAACAGCTTCTGTTATACCTTCTTGAGGTACATTTTTCAATTCTTGCTTAAAATACCTCTTCATACCTTCTTTATAACTGAAGATACTTCTTTCACCCATTTCACCTATTAATTTTTGACCTCTTTTTAATATAGGTATAGTTGTTAATCTTTCAAATATAGCTTCTGAAGCTCCATAACCAATAGCAGAAGCGGCTTGCATCCACTCGTTTTCATAAACACCAGTCTTTCTCTCTCTCATGTCATCTTGCATCCAGTGATCTCCAGCTGAATAAGCTCCAATAAGTAAAGGTCCAGCAGTGCCACCAGTAGCCATCATTGTTGCTAATATAGGTATTTGTCTAGCAACTTCTTGAGCCATAAAACCTCCAAAATTACCACTAAAAGCACTTGCTCCACCCCAGTTGTCTTGGTGAAAACCTACTTCTTTCTGATAAGAATTAGTTATTTCTTCTTTTTTATCAGTCCACTCTTGACCCCAGTCTGCAAAAGCGTCATCGTAGCTTTTCCACATTTCATCAAAATTAAACTCCCCATCACTTCCGAATTCTAAATAAGACGTCATGGCAACACCAGCAACTTTAGCCACCTTAGAACCAAGATATGTGATTCCTACGCCTATGTCAGCAAATGTATTTAAGAATAAAGATCCTGACTGTCTCCATGTATCATAATCTCTTTTAAGTAAATCCCAAGAAGAATTAATATCATTAGTCTCGTCTTGAAGTCTCCAAGATTCATTTCTTCTATTTGCTATAACACCAATCCTAGTGTTTCTACCATTTATAGCGTTCTCATATTGATTAAACAAAGATTTAGAAACTGTTTTACCATTTTTAAATCTAATCATTTCACCACTAGAAGTAGGAAAATCTTTACTAACGTCGTTGTATATATCTTGAAAATAATCTATTAATAAATTATCTTCATTATTAGGGTTTTCTATATTAAATAATTCAATTTTATTTAATTCTTGTAATTCTACTGATTTTCTTAAATTAGCGTCTGATTCTATTATTTGAGAACCTCTTATCTTGCTAGCAATAAACTTTGGATTATCTTTTAAATACGCATCCCAGTGTGAGTCTGTAGCTTTTCCTTTGTCTATTTCATATAGCTTTCTAGCAACTTGATTTTCTATCTCTTCTTTTGTTGGTTTAGCTTGTCCGTTTTCTAATCTCGCACTAGATAAAGACATTGCTGTATCGTTATATATTTTAGATCCAGCTCCAGAGTAAGACACAGAGCCTGGCGCATAACCAACAGCATCTCCGGGTTTTTTAGCATTATATATAGAGTTTAAATAATTAGCTCTAGGACCAGTAGCTGTACGGTTTATTATATCAAAGCTTTCATTAATTCTTATATACTTTTGAATTTCATCAAATCCATCTCCATAAGGGTCTTTAGCAGCCTTTTCAGATATTTTCCCTTGCTCAAACAGTTTTTGAGCGTATTTTACTTTTTCGCCAACAAATAAATTTGGGTTAGGTATAAATTCTGGAAACACACCAATCTCAGTAGGTTTACTACTAAAAGTACCAAATTTAGACAATTGAATTTCATCACTTTCGTTTAATGCTATTCCACCACTTTTTGGGGATTCCTCATTATAAGGAGTGTTTACTATTTTAGTTACTTCTTGAGCTTGATCACTAAGGTTTAAAACTGTTTGAGTTACATTTACACCGTTGTCATTTATAAAACTTGTTAATTCATTTTTTTGTTTATAAATATCGTTTCCTTGTAAACTAATAAAAGTAGTTTTTCCAGTTTCTTCGTTTGTAACTTGAATTCCGTTTTGCTGCGATGACTGTGCGTTACTCTCTTTATTTATACCAATTCCAGGTAAAGTGTCTTTATATTCAAACTTGTAACCAGGATATTGGTTCTTTAAAAAAGGTACAAAATCTTCTTTTTGTCTAGATGGATTTAATTTAAAATAGTAATTACTTTTACTTAAGTCTAATTCTCCATCGTCTTTTTGTCTATAAGCCCAATCATGAATGCCAACTGTTTTCTTTTCTAGTTTTCCATTTTTATCATAATCCATGTAGTTTACTAAAGGATTTGATGTTGGCCTATTTAAATCTTCGTTTTTTATTTCTATATTGTTCTGTACTGATTTTGATTTATTTTTTTCTAAATTATTTACAAGAGAATCATACTTATATTTGTCTATTTCTTTATTCTTTAACTGCTTTTCTATTGCTTTTAACTCGTTAGCATAAGTTATATTTATTTTATTTTCTCTATTTATAAAGTTTTTCTCAACTTCATCAGGCATTTCTATTGAACTAGATTCAACAGCTTTACTACCTTCTTTTAAATCAACCTTTGTTAACATTGGAGACTCAACAGTTTGATCAATTTGATAAGGTAAATTATAATTTGTAGAAAAATCAGAAAATTTTACATTATTATCATTTAGTAAATTAGACTCAGCCATTTTAGTGTGAAATGAAAAAGCTTTTGTTTTGTCTTTCATTACGTTTTCAAATTCTTCTATAGTACCAGAGAAAAGAGGTTGCCCATCAGCGCCTACGTTAGCTGTTGCAAAACTATATATATCTTTATAACTTTTTGGATCAGTTTCTATTGTCATATATTAAATTTCTATAATTTAGTTTGCATAATAGGGTAATCACCATATTTGTATCCAGCTTCTAATGGACCTAATTCTGTTTCTCTATTTGGGCTATTAAATACAGCTTGTTGATAATCATCTACACCCATTATGTTAAACATATAATTTCTACCATCAGCATCTAGCTGTCCTGCATTTCCTTCAGTGAAAGTAAAATAGTTAGGTTTAGCTACTATTTCAAAACCTTGCGGATTATTTGTGCTAAATTTATAAAGAACATCTTCATTAAAGGAACTTCCAAAATCTGTGCCTGGAAATGTATTTTGCATTTCTTTACCTGTCATAACTTTTTTACCGTCAGCACCGTACTCATCAGGATTATCAATGATAACTTTATAAATTCCACCAACTACTTTACCTTCAGCGTTGTATGTGACTATACCCTCTGGATATGCCGCTGTAGCATTAGGATACGCTTTAGCGTAGTTGTTAATAAAATTCTTTTTTAAAGTTGCTTTACCAGCATCGGTAAACTTTCCACTAGTATCTTTATAGTAGTTTTGAATTTCTTGATCATTTAATACAGTCTCTGTTTTAGTACCTCTATACATATCCATCAACCTAGCTATACCATCTGCACCCTCTTTTCTCATTTCCCCTTGCAGCTCTAAATATCTTTTTTCAGTAATTTCTGCTTGATTACCATCTTCTAAAGGGTCTAGATCTTTCTTGCCTGATTTGTTTAATGCCTCTGCTCCAGCTTTAGCATTTTCATTATTAAAGGTTGACCAGTTTATACCTTTAAACTTACTGTCTGGCGATAGCATTTTTAACATATTTAACTGATCCCATTTTTTTCCAAAATTAAGTCTTGTTTCTGCAAGTAAAACATCACTATGATTATTCATCATTTTAGTATAAACATCATTTTTTTCTGCAACTTTCAAAGTTGATTTAGTCCTAGTTGAAGCATCGTAGTCAGATCGTAATGTTATTGTCTCTTTAGTTACATCAGTAAATTTGCTTAGCATATCATCATACGGTTTAAAACCTTTTGATGTTGTTAAAGATTCGTCAGCGGTTATAACATGACTAGCTAAGTTAGTTCCTGTTAGATTAAAAGCTTTTATATCTGCTCCTAAATCTCTAGCTGTTAAATTAGTTATTGTTCCAGCTTCTCTATCTGCTTCACTTGCATAATAGCCAGCTGTAATAACTGGACTTCCAGTCTTCATACTTATTTTTACTGAATCCGCTAATCCTGACGCCATTCTTGCAGAAAAATTAACTTTATCATTATCTAATAAAGCTTCGTTATCTAGTCTATTAACAGTACTACCAGTTGCTACGGATTGTTGGTGCAGTGCATATATATTCTGCTCAGCAGCACTATTAACAACCCAAGTACCTAAAGTTCTTAAATTAGATCTGCCATTTGTCTGAGCTCTAGCAAGAGCATCTCTATCAGCTTTTGTGGCTCCAGGTTTACTAGCTTTTGCTTTAGCTTCACCTATTATAACAGCTTGTTCTCTAATTGCTTCTTTTAAAGCAGCGTCCATATTAGCTTCTAAAGGAACTAATTGGTTACCAAATTCTTTTATTAAAGCTTCAGTTGTTTGAGTACCTATCTGTATTGCTCTTTCACTATCAGCTCTGTCTTTAGCTTGTATTTTAGCTACTCTTGATAAAAGATTTGTTGTGTTTTGAGTTGCAACATTTACGTTTTGAACTATATTAGAATAATCACTTACTTTTAAACCTACTTTTCTTTGACTCATAATTTTATTTTTTAATCTCTACCCGGCTAAAGCTCCACCTGGAGATAGACCAGCTGTTAATGCGCTTGTACTTCCAGTTATTCCAGCCATTAAAGCAGCGTCTCCAGCGTCTTTTGTTGATTGTTGTTGATTCCTTAAAAAATCGCTTTCTCCATACGCTCTATCTATCTGAGCGTTACTTCTTTCTTCATTCATTTGCTGTTGAAAAATATTTCCTTGTCCCTTAAGCGCTTCTACTCTAGCTCCCTCAGCTAATCTAGCTGTTTGAGCTTGTTGCTCTCCCTCTGCTCTTAACTTACTGTTATCAGCCTCTTGAGCTTCTATAGTAGCTGAAACACCTTGCTTACTTTTAGCAGCTGCTTGAGCCAACGCTGTTGCTCCACCAGCACCCATTCCAGAAGCTTGTAATGTGTTTAAAGTATTAGCTAAAGCTATATCTGTTTCTTCTGCTTGCATTTCAGCAGCTTGAGTAGCTACACCTATATTTTCAAAAGGATTTTTAATTTGATCGCTTCTATCTTCAACGTTTGCATATGGATTCTTAACATCAGCCCTGTCTCTTAATAAGTCATCTACTACACCGTTAGCGGCTTGTATATCACCTTCCATATCACGAGCTCTTTTATTTGATACAGCTTTAGTTATTCCTCCAATAACCAATGGCGCTGCTATTGCTGCTACTATTCCGAAACTCATAATATTTTATTTTTTATTATTAATATATTTTTCATAATCCTTCATATTTAAAGAAACTAATTCACTTTCTATTTTATCTATATCTTTAGTATTAGTAGGGTTTTTATGTATATTTACAACTACAGAATCTTCGTTAGCATAAACAGCTCTTTGAATACCAGGTTTAGAAATAACATAGCAAGGTCCTTCATAATCTTCAACTGTATTTTTGTCTGAAAGTGTTAAGTGCCCTTTTAGTAAAAAAAATATATGCAAATGATTATGTATGGCACCTACTACTACCATACCTTTCTTTATTGTCATTTGTCTTAAATAAACTTGATCAGCAAACTCATGCTTTATTGGAAGATGTTCACTATTTTTTAAAATGCTAGTAGCATCTCCAAGTAACTTTACTCCCTTATTCTGTTTACTTAATATTTTTTTTATTACTTGTATGTTGTTCATTTAATTTAATTATGATGATCTTACGATTTTACTACCAACAGACCACACTTCTTTTAATCCGCCTACGTCCGTGTAGTTATCAGTAGATATTTTAACTTTAGAAAAATAACCTTTTATACCACTTATATTATTACCAAAAATAATTTCGCCAGGTCTAGCTGTACTATTGTTTATTAAATTTGCTACATATAGGTTTTCTTTTCTATTAAATCCAGCTCTAAATGATTGTCCATTCATTGGATCTATATACAAACCTTGATCGTAGCTCTTTATCTGAACAGTAGTATCTAAGTAACTATTACTGTCACTGTAAGAAATGCCTTGTGCATTAACTAATATAGGTAAATTAGGATCCGTTTGTTGAATATCTGATTTAAAATAGTCAACTTGCCAACCATTATCACCTTCATAGCTAATTGTTTGAAAAACTTTTTTAGATGATGGAGAGTCGTTAAATATAAAATCAACATAAGAATTATTATACACCCCGTAGAAAGTGCCTCTATTATTAATCACAGCATTATCGTGATGTTTCCATAGTCCATTGCCTGATGTTGAGTAATATTTGTTTTGTAAACTAAAAGCGTTAGAAGGCGCATATGTATAAAAACTGTTCCAACCACTAACTGTTTCATCAAATGTAAGAGTTTTATAAGTAGCTTGTTCTGTAGGTGACAATGCCGGTTGTTGCAGGCTAATCACATAAACTCTATCGTATATATCGTAACCACCTACTATTTTATCTTTAACAGATTTTAAAAACCTTAAATTAGTAGTGCCAGATAGATTAGGAATAGGTTTATTTAACGTAACTTTGTAAGGTGAAGTATATTTAACGTCAATAACATAAGCGCCAGTTTGCAAAAACCCACCACCACTAGCAGCAGCAACTAAAACAACCATGCCTATTTCTATAAATTGCGAATCAGATCCTAAAATTAATTCAAAATCTCCAGCTGGAGGTGAATTAAAATCACTAGCTTGCAGTGTGATAACAACGTTTGTTGAGCCACCTATTGAGAAATCAGAATATGTAAAAGTGTCTCCAACAGCATATCCACTACCAGCTGATGTAACAGTAGCAACAGTGACAACACCGTTAACTATTGTTAAATCTATCATTGCGCCGGAGGCCAGCGGGTTGCTAGAAGTATATTCAAATAAAGTTGGACCTTCTGTGTTTGTACCATCTATAGTGTTTGTAGTTATAGAAGTAGTCAACCCTCCAGGCACTGTAACTAAACCACCGGGGTTTGTAGTTGATGTATTAGATACTTGATAAGTTTTAGGAGTACATGTTATTTTATTAAGTTCGTCTCTAAAAAAATCTTGCATACCAGTCTTTGATATTTCTGTTAAACCATCTTGAGATAGCCTAAGTACAGAGCCTTTATATGGATCAGCAAAATACCTTCTAAATCCAAAATCAGCAAAACTTTCTGGACTGCATCCTATTCCAAAATCTCCTTTATAAGGTATTACTTGACCTAAAACAACACCAATAGGTTGAGTAGATGTTCCACCTTCTGAGGTATAAGTAATATCTTTATCTATTAAAGATTGACTAACTTTGTTTTCTTGAAAAATAATTAAATTACTAGAATACGACTTAGTTCTTTGTATTACACCAAAAGAAGGTTCTAAAGATTTACTTATTGACTCTCCTACGCTAAATACATTTGTTCTATTAACACCGGTAGTTGCATTGAAAATACCAGAATGTATAAGACTATTAAATCTATGTCTTTGAGTAGTATTTACTTCATTTAAATAAGCTTTAACACCTATTTCTAATATTTGATTATTATAACCACCAGTTATTCTAGACTCCTCTATCATCCAGTTTTTTTCGTAATTTGCTTGATCAGCTAAATCCATACTATTTGGATACGTTGGATAACCAACTGGATTCCAAGGTAAACCTGGCCAATAAGAGTCATTGGCATTATTCCCACCAGTATCCGAAACAATTTTTTTATTCCAAAAAGTGTTGTAAAACTTTACTTTAACTAATCCTGACATACTTTATTTATTTTATTAATTTCCCGGATAACCCCATTCAAGTCTAATATTAGAAAAACTTCTAAAAAGATTACCTCCATCATATAAATCAAAGCTTAATTTATATACAATGCTACTTGGATTGGAGTAATCTACATTTGCGGCAGATGGAAGACTATTACCATTGCCATCCTGTTGATTTAACATCAAGATTATGCCAAGTCCTCCAGTTGAGTTATCTAAGGGATTAAATGATCCCGGTTGTAAATTACCTTGACTATCTCTAGCAGCACCTGTCAAAGCTCTGGCAACTTGAATTAAACCTCCGCCTACAAGAGTTGGAAAAGTTTGGTTAGCTACATTACTCGAAAATTGATAAGTAGCAACCATGTTAGTGATACTCAGCTCTCTGGTTGTGATAGTCTCAACGTCAGGAAAGCTTGGGGCTGGAATTGGACCAGCGCCATTTGTTACATTACCAATAACCGTTCCATCGTAAGTTGAGCTAGCGTCGTTTGCCCAACCGTTTTGATCGTCAAAACCATAACCTATTAAACTACCCATATAAAACGCGTAGTTTGATTGAAGATAGACCGGCCCATCTCGCCAGATAAAACCTTGGGATGATGGATAAACACCAACATCAAATTCAGGAAGTCTATTGGATAAAAAGCCGTTAAAAGAGCCAGTAAACTCTCTATAAAAAGTTTTAGAAGTAACTGTAAATCTCCAGAATTGACGTCCTTCTAAATTGTCTCTACCGTAAAATAATTGATTACTATACCTATCGTTGTTTGTTTTAATACTGAATCCACCATTGCCATTAGGCGATATTATAAATGGATTACCAGCACCTCCAAAATTGGGATTTACTGGGGTAGATACACCACTGTTTACTTCAAACACTGAGTCTAAAGTGAAAGTTGCATCTGCATCTATTATAGGAGTTCCGTTAGCGGATAATGGAAATATGTTATTAGTAATATTTTGAAAAGCTAAATCACCTTCAAACCAAGTAAAAGACGCGTCTGAAAAAGAGTAAGGTGTATCTAAATCGCCAGACTGTATAAACTCATTTAACTCAGTTATTAAACCACTGCTTGATGTTTCGTAATAAATATCTAAATTAGAGGTTACAGGCGCCGTTTCATATACAGCTAGATTTATTGGAAAATAACTAGGATCAGTGTTAGAGCTTTGATTATTAAAAAATACTGGCTGACCAATATTTGGCGCTACACTGTTTGTTTGGGGAGAAGGTATTGTAGATATTCTAGCTATTAATGGATCATTCTCTGCATTGTAAAAAGGAGATCTCTCTAAACTAACTTCTTTTATTGTTTGTATGTTGCCAGTGCTATTAGTATAGCCTGGGTTAATGTATATTCTAGAGGAGTTTGTTCCAGTTCGTATGAACTTATCTAATCTTTGGTTGTCAAATAAATTATTACCAGTTGATGAAGATCCGGTAACTCTTTGTCCTATTATAATTTTACTATTATCAATATTACCTGCAAGAGCTATTTCATCAATAGTACCATTGTCTTGTACAGTAGTGTTTGTTGATAAAGATATGATTTCAGAAGCACCTATTCCTAGATTATCTTGAGTAGCTATTGTGTTAACAAAATCAGACGATAAAGCAGGATAGAACTGCGCGTTTCCAGAACTTAAAACATTGCTAGCAACATTAGTTACTCTTCCAAATAAATTAACAGAGCTTCTAAATTCTTTTGCTTCAGGACCTACATCTGTTAAATCTTTTGGAACTTTATTTATATTATCAGAAAACAAAGATATGTGAGCAGTTTTGTTTAATTCTTTCTGGTTGTTATTAGGATAAGCGTTTAATATAGAAGGAAGATACACATTGTAATAATCTTGTTCTTGTTGTTTAACAACAATTTTGTAACTGTAAAAACCTAAAGGATTAGGTATTTTAACTGATTCAACAACTGACGTGGCTGAGCTAATGCTTCCTTGCACAACGCTTAGTGATTCATTTACAGAATACCCAGTTCCAGGAACAACTATTGTAAACAATTGCGTTAGCATCGCTTGTGACACAACTATGGTTATATCTGCCGACCAATTAGTTCCGCCTACAGGCACCTGTGACGGTGGACCTGTTATGGTAATAATATCTCCAGCAGCATAACCAGAACCTGGATTTATAAGAGTAAAAGTTAGGTTATCGCCTTCATCAGCTGATATATTAAAAGTAGCTCCAGACCCAGCGTTATTAGACGATGTAGTACCACTAGGTGTGTTGTTGCCTGAATTTATAGTTCCACCACCTCCATATTGGCCATTGATAAATATTAGACTAGTGGGACCATTTGGGTTTTGTCGAAAAGAAGATCCAGAAGATATTTCTATTACACATGTAGAATTACCACTAGAATTAACCAAAAAAGCGCTTCCATTTTGATATGGCGATATTGATCCTGTGTTTGGAAAAGTAAATGTACTTATTGCGCCTTCTGGAGCGTACAATCCCGGATACCCTGGTTTTAATATAGTTTCAGGTATAGACCTTCTCCATATCATTTGAAGAGCTTCTCCACTAAAAGAAAAAATTGGGGTATTTAGTGGTGTGTCAGTTAAATTTCTATAACTATTATATATAGTAGAACCTTTAAATACATCAGCTAACCCAGGAACAACCCCGTCATCTATTTCTGAAAGAATAACATCAGATTGTCTTCCATATTTGTCTGATAAAACTATTCCTACTTGATAAGTTCTGTTTTGTTTAACCGAGTGATTAGGATATTCTAAAGCTTCTTTATTAGTTTTGCTAACCATGTTAACATTGTAACTTAAAGTGTCTGGACTAGTGTGTTTGTCATAGTAATTAGAAAAAACAACCCTATTACCAACTGCTGAAAGTCCCAAAGCTCTTATAGGCGCTTTGTCTGATACTCTAATTAAATCTGCGTCAGGTAAAGTTCTAATTGGTTTTCTAGACTGATATTTGTATCCTAACTCTGATATTCCAAGAGCACTTATATTACTATTTGGGATAGTTTCTAAAACTTTTATAGACAGATCTTGAGAGTCTTTATATAATATGTCAATTTCACTTATTTTTAAATCACTAACAGCTGAAGCCCATGTTGTGGAGGATTGAGGACATGGTATTATTAAGTTAATTTCATTAATGATATTTCTTAAAAGCCTATTAATGGTACTTGTATAAGCATAATTTTCGTCAGAGTCGTCAGTTATGGTTAATCCTGTAGATTTATTATAAGTTTCACTTAAAAAATAACCAAAATTTTCAGGTACAAAAGCAGCTTGAGTAAAAGGCGCAATTAAAGAATATTCGTCATCGTCAAATTTAAATCTATAACTAAATCTTACAAATTTTTCTCTTAAAAAATCTTTATCACCAGGCCAGTTCGAGTCATAATCTGGATTTGGATTTACGCTTTGCTGTGTTGTTCCGCCTTCGGGAGGAAGATAAGCATCAGATTTATTTTTCATTGTTGAAACTTCTCCAATGTACAACAGAACCCTTGCTTGATTAAAGAACCCACTAACATTTATATCAACAACAGCATAGTTATTTCCAGTAGATGGTTTTATACCATAGCCTGGGTTTGTTATTTCAATACCTGTTATTACATAATTTGGAGCACCTGAGACGGAAGTTATGGTTAATTCTAGGTCAGCACCTAGCTCTCCTTGTCCATTAACTATTGTCATTTCACTTTGTTGCACTAAATACGGTAGAGTTATACCATTAAAACCTTGACCAGGATCTGATAAACTAATTGTTTTAACTGCGCTTGTAGTTAAATTTATAGGTTGAAACGGGAAATACTTTAATAAAGATACATCATCTTCAGTTGTGTAAATGCTCACGCTTGAACTGGCAGAGTTTACGTTTATTCTTCTTGGTTGGTTTCTATTGTCTGTAAAAAATAAAGTATTTTCTATCATATCAACACCTGTTATTGGTGACATTTTAGAAAAATTTAAAAAACTTCCTGCAACTAAAATTTTAGGAGCTTCTGTTTCGGAGTTAAATGAGCATATATAATGACTAGATGCTGAGCTAGCAAAATTACTTAAATTATCAGAAGAACTATCCGTGTAGTTGGTTATAAACGCGTAAATACTATTATTTAATTCATCTACATAATAACCTATAATCTCTAAAAACCTATCCGATAATCCAAAAGTACTAACTTGAATATTACCTAAAACATTTTGAACAGAGCCTACACTCTCGCTTTCAGTTCTGCTTATAACTATGTTTTGAGCATCTCTATACTGTCCATTAGGTAATAACCTATCATCAAGATCTTTATTCATCTTGGCTTGTAGAAAATTATTTTTAATTTCTGGCATAATTAATGTTTAATCCATTTTGATTTACCACGCATAACTTGAGTAAATTCTTCAAGTTTTATATTGCTTAATCTTATTTTAGCATTTCTAAGTTTAACTGATCTTTCTTTTTTGTATCTTTGAACTATGTACTCAGGAAAGTTAGCTCTAGTAGATACTATAGAATGCATTATGTGAGCATATAGAGCATCTTCTGCCATTTTAGGTATCTTAGTATCTTCTTCATAAGATAATCCATCAGAGATGTATTCTAAAATTATTATTCTACCTACTAAATCACTAGAAAAACTAAATTTACCTTCTCTTTCGTTTATAGTAAACCAACCATTTTTTTGAGAAGTTTCAGGGTTTAATCCATATCTCTGTCCATATGCCATTTTCCACCACTCCCAATCATTTACATTTGCAGTTTGAAATAGTTGTTGAGTTATTTGACCTGTTATATTAGAGTTATTGTTTCCAGCCCAACGCTCGCTAGTTATAGATTGTCTGGCTTGTAAATTGTTGCCATAATTATCTTGAGTTGGCTGACCATTACTGTCTTGTATAGGTAATTGAGTAGGGTCACTAGTTAATCTAGTGGGATATATTATATGTTTAACACCAGCTGAATCAACCCAAGAAGCTTGAACATAGTTAACATAGTCTTGGGGTATTATTACAGATAAACTAGGTGGTATTGTTAGTTCTTGAGATTTAACGCTTTTTAAAGTGTCGTAACTAAATTCTTGTAATCCTCTTTTTGCGTGAAATATAACGTCTGTTCTTTTACATTTAGGTATCAACTTATCTTCACCAACATACGCTATTAAAAAATTATCTATAACGTCATTCAAACTCGTGTATTGATAACTACCATAGTTTTCCCACACAGACTCTAGTATTAATCTAACAGAAATTATAGCACCAACAGCAGTGGGTGAAACAGTATTTAACAACTTAACTTGTTGTACGTTTATACCATTAACAATAGAAGTTATTAATTCATAATTAGATACAGGAGCCAATGGGTTGGTATAATCTAAAGGCGGCACTTGAACATTATTTACTAGCAAAACAAAATTTGGAAGACTTAATGGTTTTGCATTAACATTCCAAACTAACTCCTCCATCCCGGCGGGCCAAGTTAATAGCTGATTAACAGTGCCGTCACCAAAATAAATTTGCTCTCCTGAGTAATACTGAGCGTTTGTTTGTTTTATTAATCCCATATTTTATTATCTTTTTGAATTGTTTTCATCTTCAGCTAATTCTTGAGCAGCAGCTTGAACTATTTGTGGATCTCTTATTATTACTCCAGAAGTTTTAAGTATCTCTAAAATAACTTCTGTTTGTTTGTTATTACTTATTTCAAAATTAGTAGATCCAGAAGTAGTTTGATTTGCTTTAAAATTTGAAGATTGAAGCACAAATGACATACTTTGATTCCCTCCAAAGAAACTGTCAGTTGGCTCAGGATTAAGCTTTATAATATCACCAACAGCGTATCCAGATCCAGCTTGAATAATAACTAAACTTTGAATAGCTCCTGGAGTTGTAGCAGGTACAAAGTTAGTTGTAAAAGAAAGTACAGCACCTGATCCACTACCTGTTACACTAACAACTTCACCTACTACAGTACTAGGCGCAGTAACTGTTCCATTAGCAGACGTCATATCAGCTACACTACCAGTAATACTATTATTTTGCATTAAATCTTCTCCTACTTCTAAGGTGTTGCTACCAGTTACAGGGTAAACAGAACTGTCGTAAATGTACTGACCTAGACTTCCAACAGTATAACCCCATCTTACATCTAAAGGTTTTCTAATAAAACTAGTAGATACGTTTGATTTAATATCAATAGGTTTAACTCTTATTTTTTGATTTTCATATAAATATACAGGGAAATTTTCACTAGGAGCAGTTAAATCTGATTTATCTATATTGTAAAAAGCATTTCGTTGTAATCTTTCTATTTCGATTTTTTTCTTAACTGTTGTAGTGTTTTGAAAAGTAGGGGTTCCGAGTCTGTAAAAAGCAAATTGTCCAGGACCTGGCGAATCATTATAAACTATGCTTTTACCGGTTAAATCATCTGCTGCTGGTAAACTAAACAAAGGGTCTGAGTAGCTACAATCACCTAAGCATCTAAAAGTAGATATCTCATCATCTAAATTAACTACTCTATTGCTATAATCAAAATTAGTTTGAGGTATTCTTAATTGCTGGTTTAAGTCTTCAAAGTAGTTTTCAAATATGCTTAATTGAGCCTGAGTAGCTGCTTGATTAAATTCATATGGTGTTAAATAACCACGCTGTTCTTTATTAAGGATACTTAATACTGTAGTGTATACAGTGTTTACGTTTATTGCCATGTTGTTGTTTTAATCGAAATTAGTAAATACTAGTCTTGATTTAGCTCTTTCAAGGTTGTCATTTTTTTCTATAAGCAATCTTTGTAGTATATCTGGTCTGGTATTTTCTTTATTTGCAAGTATAGAATATACAATACATGAATACAAAGCTTGTTCTGCTAATTTAGGTATTGCAGCTGATTCATCTGTTGTAAGTGCATTTGATAAGTACGTTAATGTTGCATCAGCACTGTCACCATAGACAATGGTTTTAGCCACATAATCTATAAAAAAAGTTCCAAACGTAAGATCAGCTAGTTTTGAAACCTCTGTAAGAGGTGTGTCTGGTGCTGGTTCTGTGCTAGTTGCTGATATTACAGCAACAAAATCTTCTGGTAAAGGTATAGCCACATTCATTGTAACAGTGGTAGGGCCATCTATAAATTGACTTTTTATAGTTTCGTATGCGAATTCTTGTAAACATCTACGCGCGTGGAATATAACTTCTGTTCTTTCAACATCTGGTATTAACCTTCCTACGCCAGTGTAAGAAATTAAAAAATTGTTTATAATATCATTAAGTGATATAAAAGCTTTTGATAAAGTTGTTCCTGCCATAATTTATTATTTTTGCCCGTCAATATCTATTTGTTGTTCTTTGCTGCCTGAGAACTGAACGGCTAGTTGATCTCTAGTCATAACACCTGCGTAACCTAGTATTTTATCAACTAACAAGGGTTGATCCGATTGGTGAATTTCAAAATCTACAGAGCTTTGTGCATTGTAAATATAATTACCTAACTCTGTGTCAATAGTAAATCCCCAAACAACAGGAATAGGATATTTTAAATAGTTTATTTCAACATTATCAACACCTACTCCAATTGATTTTGGATATAGTTGTATGACATTTTCTTCATATGTATATACAGGATAAAATTTTGAAGGTGCTGTCAAAGACCCTTCACTTGTTGTGTAAACTTCAGATTTTTGTATTCTTTCAACTTCTCTACCTCCTCTATTTAAAACGCCTAAATAAACAACAGTGCCTAGCTCTTGTACTGCAGTTGTTGGTTTAACATTGCTATCAGCATTAGTGCTGAGCTTTTCAGATTTTTTAAATATTTGTATTTTTTCATCTAATAAAGAAACTCTATCAGCATAATCTACATCAGTCTGAGGTTGTCTTAATAAACCATTTAGTTCATCAAAATACTCAGTAAATATTTCCTGCTGTGCTTGTGTAGCTATTTTGTTGAATTCAGTAGGTGTAAGCACGCCTCTTTTTTCTTTTTGCAATACTACTAGTACAGTTTTATATACTTGATTTATGTTTATAGACATTTTTAATTATTTATTTAAATAAAAAAGGGTGGTGATAAAACCACCCTTACTTATAGTCACTTGTTAATTTAGCTTTTTATCTATAGATTTATAAACTTCAAGACCTTCATCTGTTTTAAACCATGCAGCTATAGCTGAATAAGGGTTTTCATCAAAAGGTACAGTCATAAGTTTACGTCCATTAGCAGCCCATTTAAATGTTCTTTGATCAGAATCTAGTTTAACTATACCATCTTCAACTGATCTAATAGCAAAATTTCTTAATTCAACATTTTCATCTTGAGCTAATTCTAGCAGTAAATGAGGATTTCTTTTAGAGAATAACAATAAATCTCTTTTAAGTTCCTTAGAACTCAAGTCTTTGACCTTAGTACCCATTTCTACTCTTAATATAGCCTCTGCTTTATCTATGTCCATTTCATAAGCCATGTTCATAGCAGCAATTTCTACTTCTAACATATCAAATTGATCTTCAGCTTCTATTACAGCGTCAAACTCTTGAAATATTAAATTTTTATGAGGATGTTTTGCTAAAAATTCTTGTAAATTTCTTTTTTCTTTAGGAACCATTAAATGTCCTTTCTCAAACACTATGTGAGATAATGTTACGTTACCTTTTTGTTCGTCTACAAATGAAGACTGATGATTAGTAGCGTATCTTAATTCTCTTTCATAACCTACATCTTTATCAAAATACACTAAAGAATATCTATTAGAGTGTCTTGAGGGTAGTGTATAAGTTAAAGGCATTTTATTGTTCATTAAAAAATAATTTCTATCTTTATACTCCCATTCATTAGTTTTTGGAGTCTTTTTTTCTTTTGTTTCCATAATATAATATAATATAA
>TARA_B110000305_G_scaffold228454_1_pt1 | contig 23316 bp, 21 predicted proteins | sample TARA_B110000305 | Tara Oceans TARA_B110000305 (sample SAMEA4397930) | marine metagenome | biome: Polar Biome; feature: [SRF] surface water layer (ENVO:00010504); material: water (ENVO:00002006), including particulate matter (ENVO:01000060) such as... | depth 5 m | reverse complement strand
AATCCGCCCTTTTTGCTGGGCCTCAGACACGATTGACTCATATCGAATCAGCATCGCCACATTTACCTCAAGAACTTTCTGTAAAGAAATAGGCCCCAGAAGATGCATCTGATTGTACATCTTGACAAATAAACAACCATTAATCCCGGCATTGCAGGCCTTCTGCGCGAATTCGGCAGATGCATAATGCGTTAGATTATGCAGAAGCGATCGACCAACTCTTAAACTCTCAATCAAAGGGATTAAATATTTTTCAAAATAATCTTGCAAAGCGACAGCGATCAAGGAGTCTCCACTTCCAAATTCTCTGTAAACACTTGGCTTTGATACGCCAGCCATGGCACAAATCTTATCGATTGAAACACCGAGTGGGCCATGATCCCAATACGCCTTAAGAGCAACCGCGAGAACATGATTTTTATCCAGCGTGGTTGGGCGCCCTATCTTTCTAACCGAATTCATCCCTTTAAACCTTTCCGTTGCGGCTTTACAAGAATTCAAACATCACTCTGTCACTATTGCCTCTTTACTATCAATTAGACTAAATGTAAAGGCGGAGTTTCCCGGCCTATAGAAAAAATAGTAAGCACAAAAAAGCACGACCCATTCAGGACTATATTTGTTGACTACATTTTCTTTTTTACGATGCAATTAAAAACCTTTGCCCGTTAATTGCTGAAGCTAACCAGTGTCGTAACAGTAGTGTCAGAGCTTCGACACAAACATGAAGAAACCCTCGAGCCCCAACCTTTGTTGAGGATCCTTTTGTAGATGGTCGATTTTTATGTAAATACGGCCCAGGGCCTTGGGAAAGGTTACGACACATCCTTGTTCGTCTAAAAAATTTGGTCGCAGCATTTTATTCGGGGAGATTGCTTTCACATACCATTACTCAGTTCATTAATATTTCATAAAGCCATCGTGGTTTTTGAAAGCAACAATGTTAAGTCCCAAATGGAGAGATCCAGCCAAGTGTGGGCCGACAGCTCACAGGGAACTAATGCCACTTAACTCTGAACTAAGATTCGAGATAGCAAACTTTAATTGCACACAGCATTCATCGTCACGGACCACCAAGCGGAGGGTAGCCAAACAGAAAATAAGTAAGCACAACAGCTATTAGCATGACAGAAAATGCCACCACAAATGCTAGACCACCGGCTAAGATCATCCCAATTTTTAGACGAAAGAACTTGAATATGAATTGCCCAATAAAGCCGCCTAGTGCGCAGATCAGGATCGTATAAATGAAGTCAAAAATATTATTCATCAACAAAGTCTACAGAAAATAGTTTGAGGTTTCCTTTTCCAAAGAATTATTAACCAACCGAGCCACCTCGACCACTCACAAATCCAATCATTCGTAATTTAGCCTAAGAACTCTCGCCTAACGCCTCAATTTCCTGACGCTTGGCCTCGGCCTTTTCTGTCAATTCTGAGTACGTACGAATATCTCCATTCCGCTGTGCCTGCATCGCTTGCTCAAGCAACTTAAGATACTCCTGATCTAACTTTTTCTTTGGGTCTTTCTTAAATAAACCAAACATAAGAACTCCTTACTATCAAAAAATTTAGCAACCAATTTGTGGTTAAATGATGCCTCGCATTCATATCAATGCCCACGCGAGGAAATACAATCCCCAACGTACGCGCACACAACAAATTTTGTAAAAAAATAAAAAGAAAAGGCCAGAAAATTCCAGCCTTTGAAATAATAAATGGTGGAGCTAGGCGGGATCGAACCGCCGACCTCTGCAATGCCATTGCAGCGCTCTCCCAGCTGAGCTATAGCCCCAATTCCTATGAGTCCCCCATCTATTTAGGGGATAGACACTTAGCAAATATCAATCACTATTTGTCCACACTGGCCATGCATTTGCTATATTCACACCATCAAACAAAGGACTTTTTTCCAATATCCAAAGTGCGACTGCAATCCATCACAGCCAAACCAATTGGTGGCAGGATAGTAGACATGAACGTTAATAAAGGCAAGCGTTCAGGAGACCTAAACCAAGAAGCGTTAGTCACCCTTGAAGAAGGTCACAAAACCAGTTTGAATAGACAAATCAGTTGGTCTCTTGAGCACTCGGTTGTCTCAGCGAATCTCTCTGACCAGATTATGAATCATCATTGTCGTTGGTTAATTTAAGGAAGATATGTTTACGTCAATAAAGCAATTATTTGAATCGGTCAGCGCTAAATCAGACGCAACCCCTAGTCCCGACCTACAGCAATTGGCGGCTATAGCCCTTATGATCGAAGTTGCGCTTGCTGATCAGTCTTTTGAATCATCTGAGCGCGAACAATTAGCAAAGACCATCTCAAAACAATGGTCGATTCCGGCTACTGAGGTCGATGCCTTGATCCACGATGCCGAGCAGCAGGTCGATGTATCCGTCTCCTTGTTTGAGCACACTCGACTGATCAACGAACAACTCAATTACCCAGATAAAGTTCAGTTACTCAGATCTTTGTGGGAAATTGCGTTTGCCGACGGTCGAGTGGACCATTATGAGGATCATACCATCCGACGAATTTCTGACTTAATTTACGTCGAACATACCGATTTCATCAAAACTAAATTGAGTGTGCGTGATCAGTTCGCTTGAATGAATAAGAATCCGGACCGCCAAGGCAATGGATCAATAAAGCGCAGCAATCGCCTTCTCATGATTTTTCAGGACCTGACCCCGCCTAACCTTTTGAGTCGGGGTCAGCAGGCCATTTTCAATTGAACATGGATCAGACTGAATCACAAATTTTCGCATCCGTTCAGATTGATTGAGGTCACTATTTGCTCGCTTTAGAGCATTATTCAGCTCAAGAACCAGTTGATCGTCATTCCCTGCACATGAATCAATCAAATCTGCTGACGGAATCAGAACTGCACCTAACCACGGCCGTCCATCACCAAACACAACCGCTTGTTCAACTTCCGGCTGAGAGCACAGCAACATTTCGAGCTTTGACGGCGCTATATTATCGCCACCAGAGGTCACAATTAGGTCCTTTTTCCGTCCCACAATTTGCAGAAAACCATCTTCATCCATCGTTGCAAGATCCCCGGTATGAAGCCATCCATCAATAATTGTTCCAGCTGTTGCCTGGGCATCTTCCCAATAACCCTTCATGACACACGGACCCTTGACCAACAACTCGCCATCATCAGCGAACTTAATCTCCACCTGATCAAATTTTCGACCAACGGTGTGCAGCTTGATCCAATCCGGGCTGTTCACACTAATCAGTGGACTGGCTTCTGTTTGACCATATCCTTGGATAATGCCAACACCCAGGCTCGTGAAAAATTCACCAATCTCTGGATTCAAAGGCGCGCCACCCGAAATGAAAAACCGAATCTTTCCACCAAAACGCTGGCGGACTTTCTCCCGAACCATTCGATCCAGTAGTCGGTCGAGAACCGATTCAAATAGATTTAACGGCTCATTATCGATTCGTTTTTTTCCAAGACGCAACGTCTCATTAAATAACCATTTCTTCGCAGCAGAAGCACTTTTCAATTGCCCATTGATTCGAGCATGCAGCAGGTCGTAAAGCCGAGGTACCGCAGTGGCTACGGTTGGACTAACCTCCGGTAGATACTGCTGTAACTTCTCTGTTGAATCGCAAAACCAAATTTCCGCACCCATCGAAATTGGCATATGTAGTCCAGCCGTATGCTCGTATGCATGAGCAAGCGGAAGAAACGACAAAAACCGATCTTTTTCACCAAAATCAAATCGTTGCAAAATTTCGAGCGCATCATCGACATTCGCCCCGATTGATTGATGCGTCAACATAGCGGCTTTAGGCAACCCACTCGTCCCTGATGTAAAAATCAAACAACAGGTATCGTCTTCAGCAGCCTCATAAAGACCAGCATCATTTGGCTCGTGACCCAATAGATCGCCCCACCCTCTAACCGATGGGCCGGGGGAATTACTCGCTAATGCCTCAGGAAACTCAGACCAAACGAGATCCAGGCCCCGATAATCGGTAGCCGCGTCCAGGCCACGACGCGTCAATTCGGGCGATGATGCAATCAAAACATTTGGCGTTACCAGATCGAAAATGTGGCACAGATCCGCACGCGTATGCGTCACGTATGCAGGCACAACAAGCGCACCAATACCCATAATTGCAAGATCGAAAATTGCCCACTCGGGACGATTTTCAGCGAGTAAAAGCACGCGGTCACCAGGCTTTACACCGGCCGCGCGAAGCCCAGACATGACTGCCCTTACCTTCGTACCCGCATCAAACCAACTTAACTCATTCCATCCGGATTGATCTCGACTTGCAAAGCAGGTGACACCAGGCCGCCTCTCGGCTTGGGCAAAAAATCGCCCCGTCAATGAGGTCATTCGAGGGGAATCCGAACGCCAATTGAGAGGATATTAAACGTCGACTGGGCGGTCGCGCCAGCTGTACCGCTGGTCGTTACCCGAGCAATCGCAGTGTCTTTGACCTGAATATATGTATACGCAAGGTCCCAGGTCACACCGCTGTCGAGCGTTCTTGACCCACCAAACGTAAGCCACGTGCGATCGCCGTCCGGTGTCGAAAAACTGCGATCTGTATCATTTGTGGGCGTTGGATCAAAATGAACACCCGCACGCGCAACATAACCATCACCATAATCGTGCTCAAGTCCCAGGGAAAATGCCGTTGTATCCTTATAGTTCTGCGCCGAACTGCTAGTCATATCAACGGCACCATTGATGATCGCTATACTTTTAACGTCTAACGAGTCGTAACTGCTCCAACTATATCGCGTGACATCAAACAAAAAATCAGTCGACTCAGAAATTGGCGTAATGACTGAAATCGATAACATATCCGGAAGTTTCAAGGTTCCTGATGCTGCGTATGATCCCGCAGCAATAGTCGTTCCAGCAGCAATAGTTATGGCCTCCGAAATTGTGTTGGTACCTTCAATTTCTTGGTTTAAGCCTTTTTTGTAGGACAGGCCCACCGTCCCACCATTGTCCATATCAAACTGAGCACCAAGGGTAATTCCAATCGCACTTGAGTCACCCTTAATCGTACTGGTACTAGTTGAGGCGGCACTTAATAACTTACTCTGCTCAATATCTGCGGTTTGATAAACCAAGGCGCCACCCACACGGACCCCATCGCCTACTGATCGCCCGTACGCAAAGGAAAAATCGACCGTTTTTAACTTACTAAAATAGGAGTCTACTGCGCCAACAAAATCTGACGCATACTCATTCTTCGATCCAAACGGCGCACTGATCCCGAATCCAAATACTCCGTCGCCAATTGGCCTTGTGTAATAAAAGTTTGGAATCACCGAGGTGCTCAGTGGATCTTGCGTATCCGTTGTAAGCGCACCAATTGTTGTTGTACCAGTGACCTTTTGATCAGGCATCAGAAGGTGAATACCACCTTCGATTTCAGACCCCATATTAGCGATGCCCGCCGGGTTAAAATAGACGCTCGATGCCACATCTTGTCTAGCAGCCGCGCCAGCAAATGCAGCACCCTGAGAAACGATTGATTGCTCTTTCAGATAAAAACCAGCACCAAAGACAGTGGACGGAACCAGGGAAACTATTGCCAATACAATGTGCTTACGATTCATAGTGAAATGACCTTTTTATTAAATTTTTCATTTTGAAATATAATCCGACAATCGCGAAAACACAAAGAGTACGAGACACTTATTAACGAAAGGCTCCGATGAATCCGGCGAAGTAAGTACTTGCATCCAATTGACTGCCAATTTTTAAAGACCGCCTTCGGATGCATTGATCGCTTCTTGATAACGCTTTTCGAGTCGCTTTAAACCTTTTTTTGAGACGCCACCAGACACGTCAAGCGCCGTTCGAAAACGAGCACGAGTTCGGTCAGCCCCCAATAACTCAGCCAAATCAAATGCACTCATTGCTCGGCGTTTCCCGCTGAGCACAACAAACACCACCGGCATGATTTGCTTCAGTTTAAGCCCAAGTGCATCACCGGCCCACCGAATCGCCGACTCTAATGTTGCTCGATCCCATTCTTTGACCGCATCTAAACGCCAAACTAAATACTGCAAAAGCTCAGTCAGAATCTCATTATCCAAGCCAAGATCTGATAAAGCCGATTCATCCAAATCCGGGGCACCAATCCATAACGGATTAAGCCATTCACTGGCCTCGGAAAATACCTCAATTCGCGTTTTCAAATGTGGCAGTACCGATTCAAAAAAAGAACGCCCGAAGCCCCATCTCATTAAACGAGTGATGTAGTCCTCGTCACTAATACCAAGCTTCAGCCACTGACCATTGAGCCAGGTCAATTTCTCTACATCAAAAATGGGCCCACCCAGGGAAACCCGATCCAGATTGAACGAGCTGATCATGTCATTAAGCGTAAAGCGCTCACTTTCATCTGGCATTGACCATCCCATCCGACCCAAATAATTCAGCAATGACTCGGGCAGGAATCCCTGGTCCCGATAAAATAAAATTGATGTTGGATTTTTTCGCTTGCTGAGCTTGGACTGATCTGGATTTCTCAACAACGGCAAGTGGCACAGCTCAGGCATTTCCCATCCAAAGTATTGATACAACAACTGATGCTTCGGTGCGGATGGAATCCATTCCTCACCTCGAATCACATGAGTAATTCCCATCAAATGATCATCCACAACATTCGCAAGATGATAGGTAGGCAGGCCATCCCCCTTCATCAGCACCTGCATATCCACATTTGACCAAGGAATGGTGATCTTTCCTCGAAGTCTATCAACAAATTCACAATCACCCTCATCAGGCACTCTCATCCGAATGACATGAGGCTGCCCCTGACCCAATCGCGAGGACACCGTGTCTGCATCAAGACCGCTACAACATCCGTCATACCGAGGGCTTTCGCCGCGAGACATCTGTTCAGAACGCATTAAGGCTAATTCATCTTGTGTGCAAAAACAGGCGAACGCATGTCCTGCCTGAACTAATTGATCAGTATGCTTCTGATAAATTTCTGCACGCTCACTCTGCCGATAAGGTCCAAAATCGCCACCAACATCAGGCCCCTCATCCCAGGACAGACCAATCCACTTTAAAGCGTCTAAAATGGCTTGCTCAGATGCATCAGTCGAGCGAGCCTGATCCGTATCTTCGATACGCAAAATAAATTGCCCACCATGCGACTTGGCAAAGGCATAATTGAATAAGGCAATAAAAGCAGTGCCAACGTGAGGATCCCCAGTTGGCGAAGGTGCTATCCGTGTGCGTACAGTCATGAATTCCTCCAGCAGGCAATCAAGTATAACGCCTACCAGAGTTGAGAGCCCACGCTTACTTAGATAACGATGGCCTGTAAATCACCACCAGCAGCAAGAAATTCTCCAACCCATTTTGGCTTTCGGCCCCGACCAGTCCACATATTTTCTGAATTATTAGGATCCCGATACTTTGGCGCTACCTTACCCCGATTCGCGGTCGACCTTGAACCAATCAAGGACTTGATTTCGTCAGGTGTAAAACCATACTCAGCCACAATGGATTTGATTTTCTCTAACCCTTCTTTTCGAACTTGTGAACGACGCTTTTCAATTTCTTGAGCTGCTCTCGCACTAAGAACTTGTAATTCATTTAAACTTAAATGGTCCAATTGCATTAAAGATATCCCTTAATCTGTAAAACAAAAAAATAAGAATTCATTATTGAAAATTTATTCATTATTGAAACGAAAAATATAATTATATTTATAACCACATTATTAATAAGATTCAATAAAAGATAAACTTTCCGTAAACTACAAACATGCAAATTCCTAGTTACCGATTTTCTACAGCACCGATGATGGAGTGGACCGACAGGCATTGGCGTATGTTCGCGCGTTGCCTCACGAAACGAGCTCTACTGTTTACGGAAATGGTGACTGCCAAGGCACTAATTTATGGAGACGTTGAGCAGCTAACGCTTCATTCTCCAGAAGAATATCCTTTGGCCCTTCAAATTGGCGGTTCTAATCCGGAGGAGTTAGCCAAAGCCGTTACAAGCGTAAAAAATCTCGGGTTTTCTGAAATCAATTTAAATCTAGGGTGTCCCTCCGATCGGGTCAAAGCTGGCTGCTTTGGCGCAGCACTTATGGCTGAGCCCGAGCGAGTATCTGACTGCATCCAAGCAATGAAAATTGCTAGTGGGATAAATGGCCCGCAAGTTACGGCTAAAATTCGGCTGGGCATTAATGATCAGGATTTTCACGAAACACTACCGCAATTTCTGGAAATGCTTTCATCCACGAATATAAAACGGGTCTACATTCATGCGCGAATCGCAGTACTCGGTGGACTATCTCCAAAACAGAACCGAGAGGTTCCCCCGCTTAATTACGTAATTGTTCATCAAATGAAAAAAATATTTCCTCATATTCAAATTATTTTAAATGGTGGATTAAAAACTGTAAAAGCGTGCCGCTCAGAAACACAACAACTAGACGGTGCCATGATGGGCAGAGCCGCTTATCAAAATCCCCAAGAGTTATTAAAAGTTGATCCTGAGATTTTCGGTATCGCCCCACCTCACACCTCAGCGCGAGATGCCTTGATGGCCTATGAGCCCTATGTTGATAAAATGCTGAGCCAAGGGTTCCCGCTTAAGCATATTTCAAGACATTTAGTTGGCATGTATCATGAAGTTCCGGGAGCACGTCAATATAGGCGTATCCTAAGCGAGCGAGCTCATCTACCCAAGGCTGACTGGGGCGTGATTGAGACTGCACTTAAAGCTGTGTCAGAAGCTGAGATGAGATGAGATGATTTGTTCACTGAAACAATTAAGACGTTACAGCACTGTTGTTGCCGATACAGCAGATGTGGAAGCCATTGCACGATTCCAACCCACAGACGCAACGACCAATCCATCCTTGATACTTAGACAAGCCCAGGCTGACCAGAAAACTGACCTAATCCAAAGTACGAGACAAAAACTCGCGCAGGGAAAGTTTGATTCTTCGGCTGACGCTGTGCGTGAACTCGCAATTCAATTCGGCGCGCAAATTACACATCAAATTCCAGGCTATGTTTCAACAGAAGTGAATGCCATGCTGTCCTTTGATCAACAGGGATCTGTAAATGAGGCGCATAAAATTATTGCTCGGTATCAAGACCTCGGGGTACCAAAGGAACGGATTTTAATCAAACTGGCTTCGACATGGGAAGGCATTCAAGCCGCATCTGAACTCGAGTCGGAAGGCATTGGATGTAACCTAACGCTACTCTTTTGTGAGTCTCAGGCGATTGCTGCGGCTCATGCTAAAGCGACACTAATTAGTCCATTTGTAGGGCGTATATATGACTGGCATGTCGCTAACGGATTCACTCCCAAGTCTATAAGCACAGATCCTGGAGTATTATCAGTTCAAAGCATTTATAGGCTTTACAAAGCTCATGCAGTCAAAACGATCATTATGGGGGCCTCATTTCGGACATCTGATCAAGTTATGGCACTTGCCGGCTGTGACAAATTGACGATTAGTCCGTCATTACTCAATGAACTTGAGCATCGGGACGACCACGTACAACCGCTGGAAGTACCCGAACCTACTACAGCAGAGCTACCACAAATTGAACGAAATCAATTTTTGCTAGCAATGGCGAGCGATTCGATGGCACATGAGAAACTGGCGGCTGGAATCACCCAATTCGTTGAAGATCAGACAGCCTTAGAAGCGCTACTTAGGAACTAACTCTGCGCCCTGTTCAAATGAAGGATCGTCGAGAAATGGATCGTCAAGAAAGAGATCAACCGTAATCCCGTCATTAATCTTATAGTCTCGTCGTTGCTGATATGCAGACCTCAGAAGCACATAAGGATCCCCTGCCACTTCGGGTTCGACACCCAAAATACTAGCGCGCTTCTCTACGCCACCAACAACGAATAGCTCCATAGAGCCGACTTCATCCTGCCAAGAAACTGGATTCAACGGACGATCGACAATTCTGCCTGCCAATCCACGAATATCACTTGGCCCAAGGAGCGGAAGCACTAAATATGGACCCGAATTAATGCCCCAAATTGCTAACGTTTGTCCAAAATCCTCACCATCACGATCGACGCCTAAACCGCCCGCAATATCAAATAACCCGTACAAGCCAATCGTCGAATTAAGCACAAATCGCGTCAAAGATCGAGCCGCCTTGCCGGGCTTACCTTGCAGTAAAGCATTCAATACAGTGATCGGCTCACCCAAATTACTGAAGAAATTGCGCACACCCCGTTCAACTGGGTCTGGCGTAATCAATGTGTAACCCTGAGCGAGTGGCTTAAACAAAAACCGATCTGCCTGGAGATTGAATGCGAATACTGCACGGTTCCATTCTTCAAATGGATCTGTATCAAGATCCGCCGTTTCTGCCTGAGCCGGGCTGATCACCAACATTAAGAAGATAAAGAACGCAGACCAATTCATCGATTTCTATAGTCCTTCAGTGCTACCACGACCCGCTTAAATGAAACTTTTTCGGAACTTTTAAGGGTTTGTGCAAAACAGAGTACTCGAAATTCTTCGATTTGCCATCGAATATCAACCAATCTAGCGTCCTGCTGGGACCAGTTCTTTGGACAATCGAACCAAAGCGTTTCGAGATCAGCCCATAATTGATCTATCTCACGTTGCCATTGAAGGTCTAACAGGACACGTGAAGATAATTTCTCAAGTCGCACCTCAATAGCCTCAGCGTAGCGAGCAAGATGCATCAATCGGTGAGGAGGCGTATCAAGCAAGACCGATTTTGTTAGAGTATCGAGGTTCGCATTCATTGCTCCGATGGACTGAATCCATGATGGAGGAATTTTTCCGGACAGTCGCTGTTTTAAATCCCGAGAACGCTGTGCAAAAGAAACGAGAGCGCCCGCAATTTTGATTGACTGCTGGACCAACTGGGCTCTCACAGACTGCTTTAGCTCGAGGAACGCACTTGCATCAAGCACTGAATCAAAACGATTCGGAACCGATGCCATTACGAGGGCCCTTTGAAAGGCTGGTTCTGATGCTTCTGAATGACAGATAGACACCAAAGCTTGCTGATAAATAACCTCTTTGGTTTTCAATAAGCGGAACTGATCCATACACTGGTTCACCAAAAGCGAAGCTACCGCATCGATATGCCCAAGATTCGCTTCTAGCGAATCAAATAGAGTCACAGCATTGACTCCATTTTCTGAACAACTTAAACGGGGATAACCGCGCATTTTTACGCCCCCATCGATGACCTCAACAGAATCAGGAAAGCTCAGTCCAATCGGCCAGTCATGCAATATCACCTGCCCTTTGCCGTCATCGCGCTGCGGAATCTGATCCTTTATACGAGCTTTTAGCGCAGCTAGATCGCGATCGCTATCAATCATCCGTCCATCCGAATCGACAACCTGTATACGCACTTTCAAACGATCATCAATAGTCGAATCCGCCCAGATAGATTGATCCACTGCGATCCCGGCGTGTCGATTAATCAGACGAGCCAGACCATCCGTCAAGCGCTCTGATTTGGGATCGATTTGGGGCAGAGCATTTCTAACGAAATCAGGGATTGGCACCAATTGCCGGCGTATTGACTTCGGAAGGCTGCGCACCAGTGCTTCTGCCTTCTCTGCTAGAGCACCGGGCACAGTCCATTCCAGATCAGAGGAATTCAGCTGCATAACTGCGCTCAAAGGCACTTTAACTGAAATGCCGTCATCCATTTTCCCCGGCTTAAACTGATATTCAGCGGGCAATTTCAAATGCCCCAACACGACTTGCTCAGGATACTGCGCTAAATCAGAATCTGTGTCTTCCGTCAAAACCAAATCAGATAACTGAACATATAAACGATCTCGATTTAACTTATCGGATCGTTTCCACCACGCTGTCAATGAAGCTAAGTCGGTAATTTCAACTGGGATTCGTTCATTGAACCAGTCTCTCAAATCGTCAGGCGATCTAACAACATCAACACGCCGTAATTTGGCCTCAACATCCTGAGCTTGTTCAAACATCATCTGATTATGGATCATGAAGGGCAGCGGTTTTTTAACCTTGCCAAAAATAACCCCCTCCGATAAGAATATATCTCTCGTCTGTCTCGCATCAATGGATCGAAAACCAACTGTCTCTCGCTCTCTTAACGTGAGCCCAAACAGTCTTGTGGTCCGATAACAGAGAACACGTCCTTGGCTTTTCGACCAAAAAGGTTCCTGATGATCGTACTTCAACAGTCTGGGAACTGCTGCAATCACCCACTGTGGATTAATCGCAGCAATAGTACGCGCTACGACTCGATGGGTTTCAACAAGCTGAGCAGCCATTACCCATGATGGTTTGCCGTCAACAACACCTTTGGTCATTCGAAATCGGCGGTTTCGCACACCTAAATAATCCTGTTCTTCGCGACGTCCGATTTGACTCCCAAGGCCCGTTAACAGGGCTGTATGTAATCCCACCCGATCGACTACCTCTGACACTCGACGATTTGCAATCTCTGGGAAACACAAAAGGATCTGCCGGTGAATTTCTCGCCATTCCCGTAAGCGATTAAAATTTAGCTTGACTGACTGGCACCAACCACGAAATTTTGAGTGCGTGAGTGCCACACGTTCAGCCTCAACAGAGCACCAGAGGTTTAAAAAACCGATAAATTCGGAATCTACATCCCTAACACCCTCGATCTCAAATCCAGGCTCCCTCGGATCCTGAACCGAGAGCGCAGCCGCAACCACACTTACTTCCCAGAATACGTTCCGCTTTTTTGCTTCTAATAAAATCCGACCGATTCTCGGATCTAGCGGCAGCGCCGCAACAGCCTGACCAAGGCCTGTCAACTGACCGGAAGAACTCACTAAATCAAGCTCTTTCAACTGATTAAATCCATCACGAACTGACTGGCTTTCTGGAGGATCTACGAACGAAAAGTCAAGAGGATTACCGAGCTTTAAATCCAAACACTGCAAGACCACCGAGGCTAAATTAGTTCGCAATATCTCCGGGTCCGTGAATTGCGGACGTGTTGCGAAATCATCACTATCGTAAAGCCGCACAGCAATACCTGCTTCGGTACGACCGCAACGACCTGAACGCTGATTAGCACTCGCCTGGCTAACCGGTTCAATAGGCAATCTTTGGATTCGTGAGCGCGGCGAGTAACGACTAATCCTCACCAACCCAGAGTCAATCACATAGCGAATTCCTGGGACCGTGAGCGACGTTTCAGCAACATTAGTCGCCAGAACAACCCTTTGTATTCCTTGATTAGTTGGATAAAATATTCGGTTCTGCTCTTTAGCTCCGAGCCGCGCATACAAAGGTAGTACATCGATCCGATCGATGGCAGCGGTTCTCAAAAACTGTGACACATCACGAATTTCTCGCTCACCCGGCAGAAATACTAATATATCTCCGAGCATCTGCTTTGATTCCCGATCAACAGTTCTAAGCTCAAAAATGGCTCTTTGCACGGCTAGTGCCAGCCGTGTTGAATCAAACTTATCCGCCTCGAGATCCTGGACCGGAGAGTAACGGATCTCAACTGGATAAGCGCGACCAGACACCTCAATGACCGGCGCATTTCCAAAGTGAGCGCCGAATTTTTCATAATTTATAGTAGCGGAAGTAATAATGACTTTAAGATCCGGGCGCTTGGGTAAAATTGAAACTAAGATTCCTAAAATAAAATCAATGTTTAAGCTCCGCTCATGTGCCTCATCAATGATAATTGTGTCATACCGTTTCAATAAAGGATCAGCCCGAAACTCTGCCAATAACACGCCATCGGTCACAAGTTTAACTGCCGTTTGATCCGAAACCTTTCTGTCAAAACGTACCTGGTATCCGCATAGTTCACCCAACGGACTATTCAATTCTTCTGCGATTCGAGAAGCTACCGAACGTGCCGCCAACCGGCGGGGCTGGGTATGTACAATTTGTTTGGAACGTCCGCGTCCGAGTTGGAGGCATAACTTTGGAAGTTGGGTCGTTTTTCCGGAGCCCGTCTCACCCACCACGATAACGACTTGATTATCGCGCAAGGTATTTAGAAGATCTTGCAATGCATCTGTAACAGGGAGCGCTGGATATTCGAGCGTTAGCATTGCAGGGCTTGGTTTGCGAGGATGTGCAATATCAATACTAAATGCTGTCAAACTATTGAGACCCTATAAACAACCGAAAGCATTATAAGTTTAAACAAAAGCAAAGCTGTCTCTTTTGTCCGAAGTTTAAATGTGCAACCCTCATTGTCCAATCATTGGATGCGCACATGAATCGACAGGAATCTTTAAAGCCCACTATTTTATTTAGTGAAATAAATATACCTCCGGAAAACTATCTACCATTTTCAAGCCCAGAGGAAATTGTTCGCTTACTCCATGGTTCGAACCAACGATTGTACGCTGTGATGCGAAATTGCGCGTTAACCGTTCTAAATAGTGGCATCAAAGCCGACAACAACGCTGACTTATTTAAAAAATATTCCAAGTTTAAACTTAATTTTACATGCAGCCAAAATTGGCTTCGACTGTCACTCAGTCACGCTCCCGCGCATGCATTTGTAGATGGCGTTCTGATCCAGAAAAATTATGATCAATTATTATCAGTTATCAGAGACTTAGTGTTTGGCAGCACATTATCCATCAATTCAGCCGCTGGCCACGGTGCCAAAAGTACCGAGATCGTCTCGAAAATGTTGCGCAACGCCAAGACAGTTACACCGATAGATAAGCGACCCTGCATAGTTTGCTGGGGCGGGCACTCAATTAATAGTAAAGAATACAATTATGCTCGTTTAGTCGGTCAAGAGCTGGGGCTACGAGTATTCGATATTTGCACCGGATCTGGACCGGGAGTGATGAAAGCAGTAATGCACGGTGCGTTTGATGGCCATCAAAGACAGGGCTGGAGGCATGGTCGATTTATCGGCCTCAGCGAAGTTGGCATCATCGCCACCGAACCGCCGAATAGCCTCGTGTCTGAACTTGTCATTATGCCTGATATGGAAAAACGACTTGAAGCCTTTGTTCGCGTGGCTCACGGAATTATCATTTTTCCAGGGGGCCCAGGAACCGTTGAGGAAGTTCTCTATTTAGTGGCGATTTTACTAGATCCTGAGAACAAGAAGCATACTCCACCCATCATTTTCACGGGCCCCGAAGATGCACAGGGCACAATAGAAGCCTATATTGATTTTTTAAAATCAATCTTTAACGAAAAGATAAATTCAATTAAAGTCATTATTGAAGATCCTGAGCGTGTGGCGACCGAGATATCAAATATCCACGAGGATGTCAGCGGCCAACAATCAAAGAAATATATTAAACATGATTTTAATTGGAAGCTTAACATTCCCAAAGTCTTGCGAGATCCTTTCGTTGCCAACCATAAAACTATGGCGGGATTAAAATTAACGAAAGATTTACCAAGTCATGAATTAGCGCATAACTTAAGATGCTTGTTCTCTGGAATTGTTGCGGGGAATATTAAATCTAATACGAGAGAATTAATTACCAGAGATGGTCCATTTGAGATAGTAGGTGATCCGCAGTTTATAGATGCTGCAGAGAAGCTTCTTAAAAAACTAGTCTCAGAAAAAAGAATGAAGCTTCACGGAGTCTACGAGCCCTGTTATCGACTAAAAAACAACGCCTAAAATCACTCGATATTTTAGGCGCAGGTATACGTGTTCTCGTGCGTTTTCTCTTTTTAATTCTGTGGTTTACCCTGTCTTTAGTACAACAAATACTAGGGTTCATCTTGCAAACCGGGGACGGCAGGCATTTGCGACTTCGATTTTATCGAGGACCTGTTCGGATTCTAGGGATTCGAATTGTGGTCTACCAAGAATTCAGCCCTAGACACCCTCTTGTTTTGGTTTGCAACCAAGTTTCATACTTAGATATATTTGTCTTGGGCAGCTTGATCCCTGCTATTTTCATCGCGAACGCCACGGCGGTTTGCTCTCAAAAAAGAACCAAGACTTTTACACATGGGGAACCGATACACCATTCCTATCTCACTTTTTGCGATTAATCTTAAGGCCTGGTGTTTTAATTGAGCATGGATTCGTCGCCCTATCGAGCCACAAATCGATAGAAAATATCTAACGAAGCTTGCCCAAAAACGCATCAACGCACCATTGCGTCACCGCGCCTCAATGATCCGATCGTTCGATCACACAAACTGACGCGGCCGAACTTCGCTCATCCGTTATACTCAGATATAAGCTACATTTTTCAAGCTGGTCAAATACAGTGCTACTTGAACTAAGTTCGAGTTCTGGGCGTCCAAGCGCATTATGCATAATGTTAATGTCCTTAAAGCCAAATCCTCTGCCAATACCTGTACCGAATGCTTTGGCAAACGCCTCTTTGGCTGAAAACCGCTTGGCCACAAAACGAGGCCGCTGATTCGCCTGTAACTCAAAATACTCAACTAACTCAGAGGTGCTTAAGATGCGCTCTGCGAATCGATTACCATGGCGCAAGATTGCCTCATCGATTCGATCAATTTCAACCAGATCTATTCCGATCCCCACAATCACCGCGTTGCTCTGTCCATAATCTTCCGGAATTCTAAAACCGCTTGAGGCAATCCCACTAATAGCGCACGAGCAACCAGACTATGGCCTATATTCAGTTCGCAAATGCCATCGATGCGCGCGACAGGGGCCAGATTAAACTTAGTAAGTCCATGGCCTGCATTCACTTTAAGTCCGAGCGTCTGGGCGTACGCAGTCGCGTTCATTAAACGAAGAAGTTGCTCTGCCTGCAAGTCTCTCGAAGGAGCATTGGCATATTCACCGGTATGAAGTTCAATAACCGGCGCGCCCAGCTCGTGTACCGCACGAATTTGCTCTTTATCCGGATCAACAAAAAGACTGACCTCAATACCTGCAGTCAATAACTCCGAAACTCCTGATCGAATGCCAGAGATCTGACTGACCACATCCAAACCACCCTCAGTGGTTAACTCGCTCCGGTTTTCAGGCACTAAACAACATGCTTTGGGCAATACCTCGAGCGCAATATCGACCATTTCCTGGGACACTGCTATTTCGAGATTCATCGGCGTTCTTAAATGCTCACGTAACAGCCAAACGTCTTCGTCACGGATATGTCGACGATCTTCTCGCAAATGGATTGTTATGCCATCAGCACCTGCATCCTCTGCGGCCAAACCCATTTGCAGTAAAACCGGATCCTGGCCACCCCTTGCATTTCTAAGCGTAGCGACATGGTCTATGTTCACTCCCAATCTAACGTACTGACTCATGATCCTGATCCTAATCCTGCCAACAATTCACGCGACACCAAACGTCGCCCACCAGTAGCTCGATCGATCAAAATTCGGTGTAACCATTTGGCGTATGACTCCGTATTCCTTTCTAGATAACGACATTCCCCAAGCCGAATCCAGTCATCACCAATTAATGCGTCAGGGGCACTATCGTCAGCTCGAACCAACTGCTGATAATCCAATAACCGGTAAAAACTTGACGCATCAAGTACATCTCCTTCTCGGTCTAAACTAAAATCAGGATAAGCTCCAGACGCCTCTAGAAGTAATCGCTCAAAATAACGCAAAGAAGTGAAATCAGAATTGAAAAGTTGAGTTAAAGTACGTGTGTAACTCATGAATAGCCCCTCCAACTCCCCACCCTCCGGTAAAAGACAGTGCATGATCTCATTAGCATACAATCCACTCACCAAAGACAAGCCAACCAAAGAAACCCGAGGACCATGTAATTCTGGCCTGTTCAGATACATTAAACCACTAGGCTTTTCATTTACTTCGCCAATAAATTGCTGAAATTCCGATAATTTTGAATTTGAACCCTGTCCACCACGCACCACGACGCGTATTAACCGATTCTGCTCAGAAAGCACGGTGGCCAAAAGACTGGTTTCACGATACGGAGTTTTCCGGATTAACCAGAATTTGAACATCAATCAGACTCAAAATAACCCAAAGACTTTAGCGCACGCTCGTCATTCGACCAACTTGCACGGACTTTTACCCATAATTTAAGTGCAACATGAGCATCTAATAGCTCTTCCAAGCGTCTCCGAGCCTCAATACCTATTTGCTTTAACCGCGACCCAGCCTCACCTACCAGAATCGCCTTTTGACCCTCTCGTTCAACAGAGATCAATGCACGAATTCCTACAAGCTCACCCTGGCGATCAAAAGATTCAATCTCCACAGTAGTCTCATAAGGGACCTCATCACCAAGTTGCCGCATTATTTGCTCACGAACTATCTCTGCTGCCATAAATCGTTCTGAACGATCGGTTACCTGATCTTCGTCGTATAAAAAAATACCTTCGGGGATCGCACACGACAGAGCCTCTAATAGTGGAGTTAAATTAAGGCTTTTTAATGCCGAAATAGGAAATACTTCATCAAATGGATGATCACCAACAACATTTTGAATGTGAGGGAGCAACATATTTTTATTGTCGAGTTGATCGATTTTGTTAATGACCCAGTATTTTGGACAACTCGCACGCTGAATTTTTTGATAGACCCGCTCGTCAAGTTCATTCCAGCGAATGCTATCCGTCAGCATTAAAACCGCATCTACCCCAGAAATAGCCTGCTCCGCCGTTTGATTCATTATTCGATTCATCGCTTTAGGCTGGTCCGTATGCATACCCGGTGTATCTACAAACGCGATCTGTATATGGTCTTGAGTCCAAATCCCAAGCACACGATGCCTCGTTGTTTGTGGCTTACGCGACGTTATCGAAAGTTTGAAGCCAAGCATATGGTTTAACAACGTTGACTTTCCAACGTTCGGGCGCCCCACTATGGCTACAAAACCGAATCGACTAGCATTCATAGGACCAAGGAATCCAAGGCAGCAGCAGCAGCAATCTGCTCAGCTTCCCGCCGCGATGACGCGATACCCTCAGTCGGACCGTCTAATAATTCTGCTTGACACTGCACACGAAAATTCTGCTGATGAGCAGGGCCAGTAACTTCAATTACTTTATATACCGGCAAATCAACTCTTTGATGCTGCAAATATTCTTGCAAAGCAGTTTTTGGATCTTTATTTTCCTGATCAGGGTTGACTGCTGCTAACTCTGCCTTGAACCAGTTGACGATACATCGCTGACAGGAAGGCATCCCACCATCAAGGTAGACTGCCCCAATTACTGCTTCCATCGTATCGGCCAGAATTGACTCACGTCGGCGACCACCACTCTTTCGCTCACCCGAGCCAAGACGAACACTTTCTCCAAGCTGAAGACGACGGGCCAACTGATATAATGACTGCCCGCGCACAAGTGAAGCTCGCATCCGGGTCAATTTTCCTTCCCGCGCTTCGGGATAGGTCTGAAATAAGCTCTCCGCAACCACAAAATTTACAATTGAATCGCCTAAAAATTCAAGCCGCTCATTGTGCGATGGCCCAACACTCCGATGAGTCAGCGCCGCCTCAAGATGACTGATATCAACAAATTGATACCCAAGACGAGACTGTAAATCAGCCAAAGACTCCGTCACCGAATGATCCTGACATCAGAAAACGATGGCAAAGACAGCAAAGTCTTCCACTGCATCCAAACAGCAAACGCACGGCCCACAATTAACGAATCATCAACAAAACCCCACACCCGACTATCATTAGAGTTGTCTCGGTTATCACCCATCACAAAATACTGATCCTGAGGGACGATGAGTGGACCAAAATCACGCCCAGCGGTCATTCGCCTCCAGATTTGGTGTTCATTTTCACCAAGCTGCTCGCGTGCTTCTTGCGTCAATGCCGGTAATTCAAGAGAACCATCACCAACCGAAGGAGAAAGAACTTGTTCCTTTCCATTAATAAATAATGTTTTATTGCGATAGATCACACGATCGCCAGAAACTGCGATCACTCGTTTAATAAAATTAATGCGGGAATCTTCTGGGTATTTAAATACCATCACGTCTCCACGCTCCGGCTTCCCGAGTTCAACTACTGTTGTGCCAAGGACCGGTAATCGCAACCCATAGTCAAACTTGTTTACCAGAATGAAATCACCGATCTTAAGTGTCGGCAACATTGAACCACTCGGTATTTGGAAGGGTTCAAAAAGAAAAGAGCGAAGAACTAATACGAAAAATAAAACCGGAAAAAATGATCGGCTATAGTCAATTATAAGACCAGCCTCTCTACCATTTCGCCGCTTTTTAAAGTAGATGAGATCAAGGCCATAAATCAGGCCTGAAATCATTACAATAAGAACTAGGATCAATGTGAAATCCATTTTAATCCACCTTTAAAATAGCTAAAAATGCGTCCTGAGGGATCTCAACTCGACCGACCTGCTTCATACGCTTCTTTCCTGCCTTCTGTTTTTCCAATAATTTTCGTTTACGAGTGGCATCTCCACCGTAACATTTTGCCGTAACATTCTTGCGCAAAGCTTTAACAGTAGTTCGGGCAATCACTTGTCGACCTATTGCGGCTTGAATTGCAACATCAAACATTTGCCGTGGAATCAATTCACGAAGCTTATCAGCAATCACACGCCCACGACTTTGGGCATGATCTCGATGCACAATAGCGGCCAATGCGTCAACTCGATCACCATTTATAAGAATATCAAGGCGCACCAACGGACAGGGCTCGAAGCGGACAAAACTATAATCAAGAGAACCAAAGCCCCGAGTCGCTGATTTCAATCGATCAAAAAAGTCCATCACGACTTCAGCCATTGGCAAATCAAATTCAATTTGAACTTGATTGCCCATGTATTTCAAATCTCGCTGAACCCCACGCTTATCTACGCACAAGGTCATAACTGCACCAACATACTCATTTGGCACCAATATTGTAGTCGCAACGATCGGCTCACGCATTTCTGTAATAGACCCTAAATCAGGCAAGCGAGAGGGATTATCTATGTGGAGTATCGCCCCATCAGCAGTCACAATTTCGTAAACAACTGTTGGTGCAGAAGTGATCAGATCGAGATCGTACTCACGTTCCAACCTCTCCTGAATGATCTCCATATGCAGCAAACCGAGGAAACCACAACGAAAACCAAATCCTAGCGCGTCTGAACTTTCAGGTTCGTAGATCAAGCTAGCATCATTCAACGTGAGCTTCTCAAGGGCTTCGCGAAATTCCTCAAAATCATCCGCAGAAACGGGAAAAAGACCCGAATAAACTTGTGGTTTTACACGCTTAAATCCTGGCAATGCTTCTGTGCCTAAATGCTTACTGTCAATCAGCGTATCGCCCACAGGCGCTCCGTGGATATCTTTGATTCCAGCAATCATAAATCCTACTTGACCGGCTTTTAGCTCATTCTTTGAAAAACGCTTTGGCGTGAACACGCCAAGATCACCCACCTGCCAATCACGGCCCGTACTTTTAACTCTAATTTTTTGGCCTTTCTTTAGAGAGCCTTGCGTGACACGCACAAGAGAAACTACCCCTAAAAAATTATCAAACCAAGAATCAATGATCAATGCTTGCGTAGGTGCACTTCGGTCCACATCCGGAGGCGGAATCTTTTCGATTACCTGTTCGAGAAGCTCATCAATACCAAGGCCACTTTTCGCCGAACAGTGAATGGCTTCTGAAGCATCAATTCCGATGACACTTTCAATTTCTTTTTTCACTCTCTCTGGCTCGGCCTGCACTAAATCCATCTTGTTCAATACGGGAACCACCTCGAGACCCTGCTCGATCGCTGTGTAGCAATTAGCGACCGATTGCGCCTCGACCCCCTGCGCCGCATCAACAACCAAAAGTGCACCTTCACAAGCGTACAAGGAACGCGACACTTCATAACTAAAATCAACATGCCCAGGAGTATCAATAAAGTTAAGTTCATACACTTCGTTATTTAATGCCGTGTAGTTTAAAGTCACGCACTGGGCCTTAATCGTGATACCCCGTTCGCGCTCGATATCCATAGAATCGAGCACTTGAGCGCTCATTTCGCGCTCAGACAACCCGCCGCACTTTTGGATGAATCGGTCTGCCAAAGTTGATTTACCATGATCGATATGCGCAATAATAGAGAAATTCCGAATGTGTGACGGGTCGCTCAAAGCCACCTTCTCCTTACTGCAAATTTCACTAGTCTAACGACCTAATCGCAAAGTTAGGAAGGTTGAGTCACCCCCACGGACAACAAGTATTGGGATTGGACGATCTTTGGGCAAGGATTTCACGATTCCACGAAGAGCAGTTAAGGAATCAACTAAATCTCCACCAATTTGGGTCACTACGTCCCCTGAACGCAACCCAGCCGCGCGCGCAGGATTCCCAAGAATCTCTTTAATGAAGACCCCATTATTTAACCCCAGCTCTTGCTTGAGTCCATCAGGCAACTGACCAACAACCATTCCAATTATATTCAATGCCTTATCTGGCTGCGACTCATTTCGCCCAACAACCTCTTTACTATCCGGAAGCTGTTCAATCGTTACCTGCAAAGTAATTTGACTCCCAGCGCGCACGATATCAACAGGAACAGTGGTTCCTGGCTTGACCAAACCGACCATTGGGGGAAGATCTGATGATCGATCAACTATTTTTCCATTGAACGCAACAACAACATCTCCTGCTTTGATACCTGCTTTTCCCGCAGGTCCTGACGCAGATGCCTGCGCGATAAGTGCACCCATCGGCTTTTTCAAACCAAATGATAGGGCCAACTCACGATTCACCTCCTGGATCAAGACACCAAGCCAGCCACGTTTGACGATTCCGTCTGACTTCAGTTGATCAGCAACGTTCATGACAAGATTTGTCGGAATTGCAAACGAAAGGCCCATAAATCCTCCCGAGCGGGTAAAAATCTGAGAGTTTATCCCAATAACTTCACCCTCTAAATTAAACAGCGGCCCCCCTGAATTACCAGGATTAATGGCCACATCAGTTTGAATAAATGGCACATAATTTTCAGGTGGCAAAGACCGTCCGAGAGCACTAACGATTCCAGCAGTCACGCTGTAGTCAAAGCCGAATGGAGACCCGATCGCTATTACCCATTGCCCAGCGCGAACTTTATCACTATCCGCTAGACGAACGACGGGAAGTTGCTCCGCTTCAATCTTCAGCAACGCAATATCGGACCGCGGATCCGTGCCGACAATCTGCGCCTGGTATTCACGTCGATCATTTAAGCGAACAAGAACAGTATCAGCACCTTCAACCACATGGTTATTGGTAAGAATATAACCGTCTGCTGATACAATAAAGCCAGAGCCGAGGGACCGGCCTTCGCGTTCTTGGGACGGCCCAGGAAGCCCGCGCTCAAAAAATTCACGGAAAAATGGGGGCAATTGATCTAAATCGGGTGCTTGCTGAAGTCTTTC
>TARA_B110000305_G_scaffold239919_1_pt1 | contig 23506 bp, 14 predicted proteins | sample TARA_B110000305 | Tara Oceans TARA_B110000305 (sample SAMEA4397930) | marine metagenome | biome: Polar Biome; feature: [SRF] surface water layer (ENVO:00010504); material: water (ENVO:00002006), including particulate matter (ENVO:01000060) such as... | depth 5 m | reverse complement strand
GCAACTCCTGAAGTAAAAAAAGATACTTGGGAATATAAAGATAGACAATACTATCTAGCTAATGGCAAAGAGCCAATAACTTATACTATACCTAGTAAGCATTCTAGAAAATATCCTTTAGTTTGGTTTGATAAAGATTTAGGTTACGAAAGAGAAATGAGATATGCTACTAATCAAAAAAGTATTTTTGTAGACAAGCAAGAGGGTAACGTTACTTTATCTCATATAGTTTTTGAAAATGGACATTTACACGTTCCAAAAACAAAAAGATCTTTGCAAGAGTTTTTAATGCATCATCCTCACAATGGGTTTGTTTTTAAAGAATTAGATAAGAAAGAGGAAGCTATAGATGAGTTAAGCTTTCTTGATATTCAAGTTGATGCTTTAAATGCTGCTAGAGATATGGATATTGATCAAGGAGAAGCTATACTAAGAGTTGAGGTAGGTTCTAAAGTATCTAAACTATCAACAAAAGAATTAAAAAGAGATTTAATGATATTTGCTAAGCAAAACCCGGAATTGTTTTTAAATCTTTCACAAGATGAAAATGTGGTTCTTAGGAATTTTGCAATAAATGCTACAGAAAACAATATTATTAATTTATCACCAGATCAAAAAACTTTTAGCTGGGCTAGCAATGGCCGTAAGCTAATGACAGTTCCATTTGACGAAAACCCTTACTCAGCTATGGCTAGTTGGTTTAAAACGGACGAAGGACTTGATGTTTATAAATCTATAGATAAAAAAATAAATTAACAAGTGATTATAAATAAGGGTGGTTAACGCCACCCTTTTTTTTTAAAATATAAAAAATGGCAGTAAGCGTAGACACAGTTTATAAAACAGTATTATATATTCTTAACAAAGAACAAAGAGGATATATGACACCAGATGAGTTTGACAAAGTTGGTCAGCAAGTTCAATTAGAAATATTTGAAAATTATTTTGAAGAACTTAATCAGCAGCTACGTACTGTACAAATACAAAACGAATTTTCAGAGCGGCTACAACAACTAGAAGATAAAATATCTACTTTTGAAGTAGAAGGAAGTGCTAACTGGGCTAATGCCGGTTATTATTATTTACCACCTAATGTACATAGAATAGGAACAATAAGCTACAATGGAAGCATAATTCAACCAATGCAAAAAGACGATTTACTGCTCTTATTAAAAGTTCCTTTATCTGCTCCTAGTAAAAGCTATCCAGTCTACGTACAAAGTGGTCAACACCAGTCTTCACCTGGGCCACCACCTATTTTAAACGATAGAATATATGTTTACCCTGATGGACCAACCGGTATTTCAGGAACTGGCAATGTTGTAAATGTTAACTATATAAAAAAACCTGATCAAATAAAATGGAATTACACTGTTCTAGCAAATGGAGCTTATCAATACTCACCTGCTGGTACTGTTGAATTTGGGGTTGATGCTTCAGAGCAAACAGAATTAATAATAAACATACTTATGTATTCTGGTATAATAATAAGAGATCCTGCTATAATTCAAACAGCTGCTAAACTAGCTCAACAAGACACAATTAACGAAAAAAGTTAAAACAAAATGGGACTATTAACTGAAACCAATGAACAATACTATGCTGGTCAACAAGCATTTATATATGTAGCTTTACAAACTAGTTTTGTATGGACTGGCAATGCAAACCCTTTGGTTGGTAATACTAGTTTAAGTTACTCTAATTTTAAACTAACAGTAAATAACGAAATTTGGATAGAAGTACCTGGCGCACCAGCTGCGAATACTAAAACTTACAATTTATCAGGCCTAAACACTGTTAGCATAAATGCTACTAACAACAATATAGCAGCAGGTGACACGGTTGTTATAGAAATACAAGATGAAGAAAGATGGGGAAATAATGGTAGTTATGAGTATATAACAATAAGCGATGTAATAAGTAATTTTATGGCTATATATGTTGGTCAAGGTAAAATTATTTCTAGTGTTAAAAGGACTGATGTACTTTTCCATGCCAAAAGAGGTATACAAGAATTTAGTTACGATACTTTAAGAAGTATTAAATCACAAGAATTAAACATACCACCCAGCTTGTCTTTAATAATACCTCAAGATTATGTTAATTATGTCAGCATGATGAGAGTAGATGGTGTGGGAGTTCAGCATCCTATATACCCAACTAATAATTTAAACTCAAAACCTTATACTGTCCCGTTGCAAGATGACTCTGGAGCTATAACACAAGACAGTTTAGGTGAGAATTTAGAAGGGACCTCAATATCAAACTCAAGATGGAAAAACGCTAATGATAGTTTAATAAATGGGGCTTTTACTAATGACATGTATAACGCTGGAGTTTACGATTGGAATTTTAATAAACTTGCCTACGGACAAAGATACGGTTTAAATCCCGAAACATCTCAAGACAATGGTTGGTTTAACATGAATGACAGAGAGGGTAAAATATCTTTTAGTAGTAACCTAAGTGGTGCTTTAATAATACTTCACTATATATCTGATGGCTTATCAGTTGATTATGACATGAGAATACCTAAAATGGCAGAAGAAGCTATGTATCTACATATAGTATATTCTTTACTAGCTGGCAGATCAAACGTGCCTGAGTATATAGTTAGAAGATACAAAATAGATAGAAGAGCCGCTTTAAGAAATGCAAAAATAAGATTATCAAACATAAAATTAAATGAATTCGTTCAAGTTATGAGAGGTAAATCTAAACAGATTAAAAGTTAAATATGGCTCAAATTAGAAATAATTTTATCAAGTCTAAGATGAATAGAGACTTAGACTCAAGACTCGTACCTCCTGGTGAGTATAGAGAGGCTTTAAATGTTTCTGTAAGTAAATCAGAAGGAGCTGACGTGGGGTCGTTAGAGAACATTAGTGGTAATTTCTTACTGACTAATTTTGGTTTTACAGAAATAGACAAGCAAAACATAGATGTCATTGGGTATTTGATGGATTTAAACAATGATAGAATATTTGTTTTTATGACAAATTATGTTGATACCTCAGCTGATAGGCTTTCTAATTTTGCTGTTGATAGCTCAACATGCGCTATTGGAGTTTGGAATACTCTTACCGAAATTTCTAGCATATTAGTCGAAGGAACTTTTTTAAATTTCTCAAAAACCCATCCTATATATGGAGTTAATTTAATTGATAACAATTTGTTCTTTACAGACAATAGAAATCAGCCTAGGAAAATAAATGTTCAAAAAGCTTTAGCTGCTCCAGCAAATAACCCTTATTACCAACGTGAAGACGTGGTTTCATTAGTTAAGTACTATCCTTACAATTCAATTGAATTCTTAGAAGATGCTGTTTATGGATTACGAGAAACTGCAGGTGGCCCTGGTTCTGGATGGACAATACAGCAGAATTTAGCAATTATTGGTGGTTCAGGTACTGGACTAACTGTTAACGTTATTACAGTTAATGGCGATCTACAGATTAATAATGTAGGATTTGGGTATCAAGATGGGGACATTGTTACTGTTGACACTTCTAGAGGAGGTATTGGAACTGGGAATGAATACGAAGTAGACACAATTAAAATAACAACTTTACAAGATGTAACTTCTGAGTTTTTACCGGATGGCACTACTACTAACCCTTATTATAATTCTAATTGGCCAGGAGATAAAGAGTATTTGAAAGAAAAATTTGTTAGGTTTTCATACAGATTTAAGTTTGAAGACAATGAATATTCTTTAATAGCGCCTTTTACTCAAGAAGCTTTTTTACCTAGACAAGATGGATATTTTATTAAAACTGTAAAACAATTCATTGATCCAGCTACTGGACAACCTGATATGTTCATCCCAAGCACTCCATTAAACGATGATATACAAAAAGCTTACCAAAGTACTGAAGTTGAGTTTTTTGAAAATAAAGTTAATAATATAGGCATAATAATACAAGCCCCTCAGGATAAAGATTTTACGCAGTTAACCTGGTCTGAAGCAGCTGATAAATATAAGATATCTGAAATAGAGATTATATTTAAAGATGCTACCGAGACTAATTTAAAGGTTGTTGACACTATAGAAGCAGTTGATTTCCCATCGCTACCAAAACTTAAATTTAATTACCAATCACAAAAGCCTTTTAGAACTTTACCTACCTCCGCACTTATTAGGGTTTCTGATCAAGCACCGATTAGAGCTCTTGCTCAAGAAGTTGCTGGCAATAGAGTTGTATTTGGTAATTTCTTGGACAAACATACGCCACCTCTCACCTTGAACTACAACGTCGAGGCTAGTAAGAAATTTAAAGGAGCAGGTGATATATCAAGAGAAACTTCTAATATTTATAAAGAGTATTATAACCACACTTTAAAACAAAATAGAAACTATCAAGTTGGGGTAGTTCTTTCTGATAGATATGGTAGACAGTCTGATGTTATATTATCAACTGTAGATGAAAATTCTCAATCAAGTTCTTTGAAAGGATCTACTTTATATCATCCATATAAACCAGGTGGAAATTGGGATTATGAAGGACCATCTGTACAATTTTCTCAATACCCTGGAATGATAGAAGAAGATTTTTTATTTTCAGGACCTAATGGTTTTACATCTGATCCAAATTTTGATACTTGGCCTGGGGATTCGTTAAAAGTAAAATTTAATTTACCAATTTCTTCAATAAAAAATAACTTAACAGGTACACCTGGTTTATACACCACAAAAAATCCGTCAGGATGGTTTAGTTACAAAATAGTGGTAAAACAAACAGAGACAGACTATTATAATGTTTATTTTCCTGGGGTTTTAAACGGTTATATAGACGGAGAATCAGCTAATCCTTTATCTGCTTCAGTTGAAGAGCCTGTTGTTCATATAGCTCTGTATGGAGATAACATAAATAAAATACCTAAAGATGTTAGTTTAGTTGGGCCTAACCAAAATCTATTTAGAACAGCTAGACCATCTTTCAAAGAAGATCCTACTTATTATCAATTTACAGACGTAAATGGAAATCTATTTGATGTTGATCCTTATACTGAAGAAGGTGAGGCTATGTTAAAAACTAGAGATAGAGAAAGAGATTTAGATTCAGGTAGTGTTTTACAAAATTCTTCTGTTAAGTTGTTAGCAAGAGTTATAAATGGACCAACAAGAAGCCCAGTTGAGCAGAATGGAATTGCTATGGGTGAAAGAATAAGATACTACTCCCAAAGATACCCTGGTACGAGTCAAGACATTGTGACTACCATAGGAACAAGTACTGAACTAGGCCTATGGGATGCTACTGCTAAAGAACCTTACAATGAAGCTCCTGTTTTTTATAATTATAGATCAAATCCATTTATAGCTAGAATAAACTTAGGAGATTTCAATTCACAAGACTTTACGGTAACATCTGACACTTACCAAGACTATAACAATGAAGGGGTTACTAAGTTTGGTCAAAAAGGACCTAGTCCTTCGGCTGGTGAATTAACATTTTCAATAATAAATATTTCAGCGCCTGGTGCTGCTGTTAATGAGAATTACCCACCTTCAGGTTCAAACGTACCTGTGCAAGCGCCAAACCCACTACAAACTGGACAAGGCACTGGTATGATTGTTAATTTCACAGCACAAACTACCGGCGTTAAAGGCGTTACTGCTATACAAATAATTAATCCTGGAAATGGCTGGTTAGGCCCAACCACCTCCCAACTATTAGGGAATCCTAACGCATCAATAACATATTCCGGTTACAAAATAACAGCAGCTGGAGGTACGAATCCACCAGCAACACCACAAACAGGCCAAGTTTCATTTAGCGTCAGGGTAGGTTATAACAAATGGGGTATAGGTGGTGGTCCTGGAAATACAGATAACGTAGGTGCTGGCAGTAGAAACAAAGATCAAGGTATGAAGCCCATTTTTTCATGTTATGAGACTATTCCTATGCAGTCGAGATTACCTATATTTTGGGAATCAACAACTTCTGGTTTAATATCTGAGTTAAATACTAATATATCAAATGGTGATGTTACCACTCCACTAGGCTTTTCTATAAACGCAAGTGGTGGTTTTAATGTGGAAATACTAGAGAATTATAAAGTTGGAAGTTCTATTTTTCAAACTGCAGGTAATTCATTAGGACCTATATACGCTACTACTGCTGATGGTGTTAAAATTACTTTTGCAGACACTACTATGACACTAGTAAGTGTTACTAACGGTCAAGGAACTGATGTTACCAGCAACTATGCTATGTTACCTGCCCCGGGTTCAGCAGGTGCAGGTGGTTATGAAATTAGAACTACTAAAACAAATTTTTACGGAACCAATTCAGGTACAATAGATATTTATTCTTTTATTGTAGACGTTAACGCTAGATCTCCAACCTGGGCTGCTGATGGAACTTATGTTACTACTCAGTTAGATTTAGCCGCTTGGGATTCACCAACTACCACAACATATCCATTAAGCAACACTTGCCCAATAATAGGTAAAAGAGAGGTAGGCGCATTAACAGTGCCGCCAAATGATCCATCAGGCCCAGATACCGGCATAATACCAGCAACATCAAATACTACTGGTAAATGTACTAATGGCATATACGTAGTAGAAGTTCCAGTTTGCACAACAGCTCTTTGTGGCCCACAGCCTACTTACGTCTCAAGCCAGACTCCTTCTCCAACACAGGGTGAATGGATAGTTGTTGTTAGTGGAAGTGGTGGAGCAAATCCAATTACAGAAGTTAGGTACAACGGAGGTAATATATATGGTTTTGCTGTAGGTGATAAAATACAATTCAACGGTTCTGATTATGGAGGATTAGGAGTATACGAAATAGTATTGTCAGCATCAGATATAGGAGACATTATAGTGCCTAATGTAATAGCAAACATATCGCCTGGCGCTATCACTAGTGGTAAAACAGAAGGCGTTTGTGGAGACTTGAACTGGGAAATTACAACTGGTTTTTCATCAAGTACACAAGCTAAAACACTATGTAATATTATAGGTTACAATGGTATGCCCACAGACCCATTATCTATGAGCACCGCTAATAACGAAGTTGGTTTAGGGTTGACTATTACACCTGTAATATCAAATGCTAATTCAGAAGAAGATCAGTTAAATATTGAAACCGCTATTGTGGTACAACAGACACAGGTAAATCAAAACTCCGGAATGGATAATGGTGCTTATTTTGACGTTATTATTATACCAGCAAATCAACGTAACAACATAGATGGTAGTAATGGTCAAGACCTATTTGAATATGGGCCTTTTACTTTAACTTTCCAGTTACAAGATCCTGGAGGTTGTAAATACAATTGCTCTGCTGATATAACATTTGCTAATTAGTAATTTACATAAAAAACAAGTAATATTTATAATATGTCGTATACTATAGAAACAAAGTATTTTAATTCGTTTTGGTTGAAAAACATCATAACAGGTAATCCTTTCGCTTATTATCAGGCTGGAGCAACAGTCGTTACTGATTATGATTTACTTAGTTTTTGGCCAGGCATACCTTGGTTAGGCGTAGGTAATGGTTATCCAAATTTCCCAACTGCTGTACCAACAGGTAGAGGTAACCCTCAAAACGCGCCTGGGACTGGTATGAGGGGAAATCCTTACGGTTTTATGAATTTTTATTTAGAGGAAACTAGAATAAAAGGAGGATTTAATAATCCTCAATTAAGCCTAGGTGTTAGGGCTTATGTTGTTAATGAAAATAGAAGCTCTACTAATAGAAAACATAGTTTAATATATTCTGGACTTTTAAACACTAGAACTGGTTTTAATCAAACAAATGTATTTTCAATAGCTGATCCTATAATAAAAGACTTAGATCCAATAAATGGCTCTATACAGAAGCTATACACTGAAGATACTAACTTAAACGTTTTTCAAGAAAACAAAGTCAGCAAAGTTCTTATAAACAAAAACGCAATATACTCTGGTGATCAAGGATCTCAAGATGGTAATAATAATTTCTTAGGCCAACCAGTAGGTTACTTAGGTGAATATGGTATAAGTAGAAACCCTGAATCTTTTGCTTTCTACGGCTATAGAAAGTATTTTTCAGATAGAGATAGAGCATCTATATTAAGATTATCAAGAGATGGTATAACTGAAATATCTTCATATGGTATGAAAGATTTTTTTAGAGATACTTTATCTAAAATAAGTGATAACTTCGAAAGACAAGAAATCTCAAAGCCTTTTGTTGCTTCAATACCTTCTCCAATAGGTGTTCAAACTTCTTTTATACTACAGGATCAAAATGAAAACTTTGGAAAAAATATAGAACTAGGTGCTGCTTTGGAATTGTACAGTCCATCTTCTAATAGCAATGTATCCACTGGATCTATAGTTACATTAGTAGAAGATCTTGGAACTAGTATAAGAATAACTATTGAACCTGAATATAATTTTGGTCCTCAAGGATCGTTTTCAGAAGCGCTTTTTGTTACATATGCTAGAGGTCAAATATACGGAGCATGGGATGCTCATCAAAGTGCTTATACAACTTCCTTGCAGACAAAGCCTAGAACAATATCAACTGCTGCTGATACTTTTTCAACTTTAGGATTTGACGAGTCTATACTTGGTTGGACTAGTTTTTATAGTTATAAGCCTAATGCAATGGGTAGTTTAAAAAATAAGTTTTATTCTTTTGTAGATAGTGAAATATACCAGCACTACAATGAACTACCAAACACTAGAGGTAAGTTTTACGGTGCTACTTCGCCAGCTGAATCTTTTGTAGAGTTTATATTTAACCCAAACCCATCTGTTGTTAAAAACTTTCAAACCATATCGTATGAAGGCAGTAACGGCTGGGAGGTAGATAGTTATAAATCAGATTTTCAAGGATTTGATAGAATAAGGAATAACAGCGGTGTTGTCACAGGAAGTGAGCTTCAATTTCAAGATTCAACAAAATCTATTAAGAGTTTTGTCGAAGGGCAATATGATTCTACAGGCGCTCAATACCCAGCAGCTCTAACTCAACCAATATTCAGAGTTGGTTTTGATAGAAAAGAAAACTATTATGTTGCCAATCTAGTTAGTGATAGTATACCTAGACCTGGGGAGATTATATACGGTAATCAAATTAGTGGTGTTAAAGGATATTTAGTAAATGTTAAAATGTCATTAGACTCATCTACTGACCCAGGAGGAACTAAAGAATTGTTCTCTGTTTCTTCAGGCTTTGTTGTTTCTTCAATGCCATGATAGAAAGTTATGAGAATTATTTAAAGATAATAAATTTCACTGAACAAAGGTTTTTAGATGAAATAGTTAATAGTCATTGTGTTAAGTTTAGATACGACGAAATAAAACTAAGAGATTCTAAAATAGAAGGTATAGGATCTTTTACTAGTAGAAATTATGAAAAACATGAAATAATAGGAGAGGTTATAGTAGATAATTGCAAGACCGAACTAGGTAGATATGTTAATCATTCTGAGGAAGCTAACGTATACTTTGAAGATAATAAATTTATAGCTTTAAAAAACATAAAAGTTAATGAAGAGCTGTTAGTTAATTATTTTGATAATTTAATAACATTAATAAATGAAATCTAATTTAATAAAACATAGAAAAAAAACTATAGAAAATTTATCAGAACTTATATTAAAGCATGCTGATGGTGTTAATATAGTTGGAGACGGCAAAAACTTAGTAAGAGAAGCTGAAACTTTAGAAGTTATAAGTGATTTTACAAATGGAGTTTATATGAGAAGAATGGATGTTCAAAAAGGAACTATAATAATGGGTGCTGTTCATAAAGAATCACATTCTTGGTTTTTAATGCATGGTGTTGTTCATGTTGCAGACGCTGAAGATGTTAATTATTTTAAAGCTCCATATTATACTACATCACAACCAGGTACACAAAGGGTTATAGAGGTAATAGAAGACGCAGTGTGGGTCAACATACATTCAAACCCTGATAATGGCCAAGATCTAGATGTTATAGAAAAAAGATTATTTTCCTTAAGTGGAAAAGAATATAGAGATTATTTAAACAAAAAAACTAATATATGTCAGGAATAGCAACAGCAATAATAGGCGGTGTTGGGTTGATAGCCAGCTTAGGTATGGGTATTCACAACAAAAACAAAGCTGAAAGAGAGTCAAGAAAACAGGAAAGACTTCAAAAGAAAGAAGCTCAAAGATTAAAGATGCTAGAAAACCAGCGTCAAGATGTTATAGATAAGTCTGACGATATTAGAGCTATGAAAGATGAAGTCTTTAATCCAGCCGCTAATTTAGGTGTAGCCATGCAAGGTGTTAATTTGAAAATGGAAGAAACAGATGCAAGTTTAGCGAATACCTTAGAAGCAATAAATCAGTCTGGTCAAGGTGCTGGAGCAGCTACTCAATTAGCCCAAGCTGTAGCTAAATCAAAAGCTCAAACCGCTGGTATAATAGAGCAACAAGAACTTTCTAATCAAAAAGCTTATTTACAGGGAGAACAGCAAGTACAACAACAGAAACAAGCAATAGAATCTCAAGCTATAAACGAGGAAATAAACGTTTATGGCAGAACAGAAACTAGAGAATTATCAGCCATGAATAGAGCTGCTGGCTTAGCTGACGGCTACGCTCAAAGCGCTTTAAATCTACAACAAGCGGCTGATGCGGCTATGATGGCTGGTGTTACTGGCGCTGTCGATAGCGCTGGGACTATGGGTGCAGGATTGGTCGAAATAGAATAATTAATAAGTAAAAATTAGAAGAACATGGGAGCATACGATAATCCAAAAATAGCGCAAGTAGATCCAAATGCAATGGCGAGAGGAATTACTCAGTTTCAACAATCTTTAAATAGAGCAGGTGGCAAAATACTTGCACAAGGGCAGAAGTCTAGAAAAGAAGCTGAAGCTAATTTAGATAAAAAGCAAAGAGAAGAAGCTAGTAGAATGCGAGACTTTGATAGAGCAACTGCAGAGACAGCAGGTACCGCAGCTGAGTTTGATGGAGTTACTAATATAGATAAGCAAGGTGGTTTTGGAACTAATCAAACTAAAATAACATTTGAAGATGAAGTTGGTAGAAATGTAGATATTTTGAGGGATCAATTAGATGACGCAATTAATGCACTTGGCCAAGATGCTACTCCTAGACAGATACAACAAGTAACAAACGAGTATACTCTTAAAGCAAAAAAATTTAAAGGAGACTTAGATGTTTTAGCTGCTGGTTATAGAGACTGGCAGGAGTTATCAACATTGCCTAGAGATGAGCAAGACGCTATAGTTTCTTCGTTTAACCCTGAATTAATAAATATTTATAGTAGCTGGGATAAAGGTAGTAAAAACACAGCTATATCAATGCTTCCAAATGGCGGTTTTACGATACAAGAGTTTGAGGAATCGTCATTAACTGGTACTCCTACATATACTCCCAAAGGAGCTGGAGTCAATATGACTGAATTATCGGCAAAAATTAGTAAAGGTGAACCATACTTCAAACAAGTTCAAGAGTTAGAAGACGATGATATTATTGACTTTTTACAAACGCAGGTTGCAGATGATATGAGTAATAATTTTTCATCATATAAAAGTTTTAATAAAATGGACGAGAACAATCAGGTTATTATGAAAACGGTGAAAGGGAAACCAGTAGCTCAAACTGTTGAGAAAAAAGTTTATGATCCAAATAAAACAGCAGCTTATTACAGCACTCCTGAAGGTGAAAATTTTATAAAAGACTATATATCTAGCCTCAGTGATGGAAATAAAGGCACTTCACCAGAGGCTTTGTATCAAAGTATGGGATCAACAGATGCAAATGGTGTATTTATTCCTGTTGGAGGGAATGAATTTAGTGATGATAACTTGTTCAACGCCATGAAAGATAGATTTATTAATATTAAATTTTAATTAAATATGGGGAATCCAGAAGCAGTAGTATACGATTACTTGATTAATAATACTGAAACAAAACTCAACGAGGACGATTTCGAGTATATGATAGGTAATGACAACCAGTATTTTACCACTACTACCGAAGGGTATTATGGTATAAATGCTGAGTTAGACACTGCTATTGACGAGCTAAAAGCTAACATGTTTAGTGGTGGTGGTCAAGTAGGTAATACTGATTATTCTAACACCGAAGTAATTGAGGAAGAGGAGTGGGTACCAGATCTCGTAGAGGGTAAAGATGCTAATGGCGAAAAGATATATGTTGTAGATCATGACAAGTACGAAGGCATGTCAATGATGGAAATTGACAAGCAAAAATACGATAAATGGTTGAAAAAGAATCCTAAAGACGGTTCAAAACCTAAGCTAACAACAGTACAGGACGTAAATAAAGCAAATAAAATAGAGCTTCCACCTGAAGAAGACATAATTTTAACAAAGAAAGAATATGATCGTAATCAAAAAGCCCAAGATTACTTAGACTCAAAAGATGCTTACGAAAAAAATAACAGATTTAATAATAAAGGCAGGGATTTAAGCGACAATACTAGTGGTAGAGATGGCGGTGAGAAGTTTATAAAAGACGACTATATAAACCAACCGCTGCAAGACACTTTTGATGTAAGTTATTTTACGCCACAAGAAGATGCTAAAAGAGGTTTTAAAGGTGATTTAGGAGCAGAATCATTTAAGAGTAGCTTTGAATCAAAGCTGCCAGAAGGATTTAAAATATTTACAAGAGAAAGTGTTGGAGATGGAAGAAACACTTTGGCAGATCTAGCTACAGAGAATATACCCGAAGAAGTTACAAATACTAGAAAAACAAAAAGTCAATTTCTATTTGTTCAAGCGCCAGATGGTAGTATTCACGAGATAAAATCTCTCGGTAGTGGCGGAGAAGATTTTAGTGCTACAAAAGAAAGAGATTCATTTATAAATTTTATACAAGCAAATTCTGCTATAGATGGCATAGAAGATCCTTTATTAAAAAACATTGATAAAGAACTAGAGGAAGAAGAAGCTGACGTTAAGTTTTTATTTACTGATGCTATATTACCTAGTAGCTATGGTTCTATACCAACTGGTGTAGATGGAGTTAGTGGCGTTAATGTGGCTGATGGTGCTAGTGGTGGAGCTTTAGGTTTATCTATAAAAGATTTAGTAGATGTAGAGAATTATGGTAATACAATAAGTTTTACACCTTACGAAATACAAGTTCAAAAAGATGGTGCTGATGATTTTTCTGGATATGAAATGAAACTCCATCAACCTTTTAAGACTGAGTTAGATGAAGCTTTAAAACAAATTCAATATCAAGATGCAAAAAATGGAATTACAAGGGAGGAAGCTCTAACAATAAATAGTCCGGAAGTTCAAGCTACAGCAACTACTAATTTAAAAATAGCTAAAGCTGCTAAAATCAAAAATGAAAAGTGGGAAGATTACATAGAGGGTAATAAAGATTTTGATACTGGAATAGACAAAAAAGTTGTAAAGTTTCACACTAACAAATTAAAAAGTGTTTCAGGATTTAAAGCACAAAAAGCAAATTATTTATCCAATGTAGCTGACAGAGACGTAGAAGACTACATGAGAAAAGGTACTAGCAATATAAAAGAACTACAAGCTTTTCAAGCAGATAAAACTATAATTTACAATATAGCCCCTGGAGAAAAAGCTTATAAAACAAAAGACGGTAGGTTAATACCAGCTATGCTAGTTGATAGAGCAAATGAAGAAAGAGTAATATTAGGTTCTAAATTTGATTTATCCAAAAAAACACAAACTTCGTTTTTTGATGCTGTTGAGAACATGGAAAAGTATGATGAACAATGGGACGTTATCAAAAGAAATTACAATGATGGCGCTAAATTTGTAAATCAACTGGGTATGGCAACTGCTGATTTAGCTATAAACGTTGGTTATGGCGCTTATATGTTGTCTAAAGTTGTTAATCCATTTGAATGGCCTGCAGCCATAATGATGAACTCATTAGACATAGACGATCCAGTAGATAGCTGGATGAATAACTGGAGCGCATATAAAGAAGAAGTATCTGAAGGATACAAAAAAGATCAAGCCTTTGGAGAAATATCATCACTAGCCGACGTTGGTGAATACGCATTACAGTCAATAGCACAGCAACTACCTATAATAGTATCTATGATAGCTACAGGTGGTTTAACAGCTGCTGCAGGTAGAAGTGCCGGTTTAACTACTAAAATGATTAGCACGTTAAGTAATGTGTCAAGTTCCAGTATGGTTGGATTATCTAGCTTTGGTAGTAAGGTTAGCGGTATGAACTATGAAGAATTTTCTTCAGGAAGAGACTTGTACTCAGATACTGAGATACTTATTAAAGGATTAATGTATGGTATTGTAGAAGGTGGTTTAGCTGCTGTTAGTACAGCTCCAATGCTTAATAAGGGTGTAACTGGTATAAAAGGTTTTAAAGCCACTAGTAAAATATTAGACAAAGCCGAGGAAGAAGGTAGAAGAACTTTCATAAGAAAAATGATGACAGGTGAGATATTACCTGAAACGTTGAGTGAAATGGGCGCTGAGGGCTTAACAACCGGGTTACAAAACTTAATTGATGGCCGACCATTCTTAGAAAACATGGCTGAAACTCTTGTTACTTCAGGTATATGGGGAGCTGGTATGTCTGGTTCAACAGCTTTAACTACTATAGGTCAAAAGAATTTTGCAAACAACAAACAAACTAAAGCTATAAGAGAAGGTAATAAAGATATAGTAAAATACCAACTTCAAATACAGGAATTAGTTTATGCTAATAAAGGTGGTAAAAGAAAAATTCAACCTAAAATAGATCAGTTATTAAAGCTAAAAGAACTAGCTCAAAATAGAGTTACAGAAGCTACTAACCAAGTAGAAGTTAACATCAAAAAGAAAGGTATAAGAAATGAAACTTATGTTAAAGATTTTGTAGACTCGCAAGTAAGACTTTCCGATATAAGACAATTAGCTCTTGATATAAATAACAATGATGGTAGTTTTTTAACTCCAGAAGATCAAGCTAGGCAATTAAAACAATTAGATACAGAATACAGAGGCATTAGAAGATTTCAAGAAATGTTTACAGACACTGATACGTTTGCAGACGGTTATGCAGCTATGGGAGCTAAAGCCATGGGATCTTTACCTTTTAGTAAGTCTAGATTAGATTTTAATAAAATAACAAATAAAGCTATATCTAATTTAAGAGATAGTGGCGTTAAGAAACCTACACAACTACAGATAGATACTGAGGGTTCTAATATAGTTAGAAATCAAGAAATAGACACTAACATAGCTCTTGATAAGAAAATATCTAAAAAACTAGGTCTCAAGTTTAATGATTACAAAACTAAAAAAGAAGCTGTTGATGGTGTTACAAAAGACTTTAATGAAAAAATAAACTCTGTAGATAGCTCTGCAGAAAAATCTAACTTAGAAGCAGAGAAACTTGAAATAATAGAAAAAATAAATAAAGGTACTTTAAATGGTGTAAACATACCAAGCATAAATTCTAGCGTTGTAGTGGTGGATAATATGCATGCTAACAACCAATCATTCACTGGAATACACGAGGTAACTCACTCTATAACTAACGAATTTTTAAATGATCCTAAATATAAAGGATCATTCGATGCTATGTCTAACCAGATTGTTCACTACTTAAAGTTCACGGGTCAAGAAAGTGTATTAAGAAAGATGCAACTAGATAACGCCAACCTAATGGATTCTGACGGTAATTTTGATTCTAGTGAGTTAATATCTAGTTTTGCTGAATCCGTAAGACAAGGCACTATTGACTTAGAGAAAATGGATAATCAAATAGCTGTTCTTGGAAAAATGTTCAACTCTGGTTTAATGAAAGCTAGTGACAACAGCTTCAACATTAGTTTTTCTGGAGAAACAGAAATATTAGAGTATTTTATTAGCTTAGGTAAAGCTTTAAAAACTGGTGTTGGTGTAAAAAGTGCAATAAAGAATTTTAGTAATGAATTTAAAAGTAAAAACTTAAATGATGCTAAAATTAAAAAAGAACTAAACAAAATAGCAGAAACTGAAGGATTTTCTACCGCAGAGAAAACAGAGTTTTTAGCTAGCTACGGCTTTAAGATAGACAGGTCAGGTAAAGTTATTAAATTAGCTGACGCGTTAGAAGTTGATAGACTGCAGAACGCGGCTTCTGAAACTAAAATGTCTGAAACAAGTAAAAAATTATACGTTAACACAAATAAGATTTTCGATAGCGAGTTACCAATGAAAGACAAGGGTTTTCAAATTGGTCTACTTTGGAAAAATGAAATTAGATCTAGGTTAAATAGAGGTTATAAATTTGGTAATCAGTTTTTAAAACCTACAACATGGAGTGGTTGGAGTAATGCGGTAATGGAAGATGTTCTTTCTAAAGTTACTACTGGAGGATCTGGAATACCTGGTTTAGTTAAAAACTATAAACCTGGTATTGGCAATGTTGATTCGTTACAAGCTTATATAAACTTACTATTAAATAAACGTATAACAGGTTACTTACCAAATAACCTAGTAACAAATGATTTAAGTATAGATAGTGAGACTGCTAGACAAATAGAAGATGTTGGAGCTTCTAATTTTGATGAGGATATAGATATAACAAGTGCTAGACGAGGCGTTGTACCAGAGTCAGAAGGAAGAGTTCTAATGAAGTTTGACGAATTATCTATAGTAACTCCTGAAGTTTTTGATAAAATAAAAGAAATAACAACTAAGACGTTAAAGAAAGTAGCGTTAACTGACGGATTTAAACAATCTGATGTTAATCAAAGTATTGAAAAAGCTATACAAACTGAAATGACTAAAGTTATTAGAGAAGAAATGGGTCCTATAACTAAAAGCATTTTAGGTTTTTCTCCTAAAAAGTATTCAGATTTTATAGAAAATGAAATGTCTACCATAGTTGGCGCTATGCCAATAGATGTTATAAAGCAAAAAGCAAAAAGCAAAGACTGGTCTAGTATTTTTAAATTAAAAGAAATAGGTAGAGAAGATATTAAAAAAGTAGACGAAAATGGTAAAGTAACTAATTATAGAAAACAGATATTTTCAGTAGAAAAACCTAAATTAAAAGATTTTAAAAACTACTTCACTAGAGGTAAGTACACCACTTTAATAGCTAAACAAAAATCATTAGTACAAAACGTTGGTAAAGAGCTAACAAGAACAACTTTATTCAATTTAAAAGCTGATTCTGATTTTATAAGTGATTTAGCTGATAGAACAGGTATGACTACAGAGCAAGTTTCTACTTTATTTATAGAAAATGTTATAGACAACTTACAAGATACTTTAGATCAAACAGCTGGTGAGCAAAGATCTAGAGACGTTATAAAGTTTAGTGAAAAACTAGCAAGTAAATCAGCCCAAAGCAGACAAACTTTTATTGATGGATTAAGAAACCCTAACTTTAGAAAAAGATTATCTATAAATCTTGGTAATGAAGACTATATTAAGAGAGGCGGCAGTACGTCAGCGCTTGAAGCTACTATAAAAGAATATTTTAGCGAAGACGACTTTAAAGACATGACAACTGTAGATATTAAAGAAATAGCTAGAGATTTTGGATCTCCAAATAATAATATATTTCAAAAGCAAATAAAAGCGGAGCGAAAACTCAACACAGACATGCAATTAGCTAATATGATTTCTGAAGCAATAGAGGTTGATGTTGAAAACCAAGCTGATTATAAAGAAATAGAATTAGCTTTAGGAATAAATAATGTAGATTTTGATGACAAAAGTTTAAGTAGTGTCAATCAAGGTAGAGCAATGGCTCTTAAAATTGCTAAAAAAATAGGTAGAGAGAAATTTATTAGACTTTTTGCTCCTGGACTTGCTGGTCCTGGAGGATTAGCTGGTATAGTTGTTAAGCAACCAAATGGCAATCAAATATCCGATATAGATTATATTGGAGAACTACCAACTACAGGTATAGGAGGTAGAGCTACACAGAAAAAAAATAGTAAAGGAGTTTTAGTAGGTCCTATAACTTATACAGCGGGTAAAGATGCTTTAAATCAAATGATAGATGTTTTAGAATTTAGAAACATTGAATTTGAAATTAAAAAAGGCAAACTTATAATACCAGAAACAACAGGATCTAGTGAAAATATTAAATTATCTACTATAAACAAGTATATAAATAAAGGTCTAAAAAAAGGTACAGGTTTATTTTTAAATGTTCAAGACTTATTTGACAATGTTATAGATGTTAAAGATGAAAGTGGTAACAATATAGTTAAGGCTTCAGAAGGAAGCTATGGTAATGTTACTAACAAAGGTAAATACGATAGTAGAGTAAGTAAGAAAAATTGGTATTTTAGCAACAAATGGGAAAAGCTTGGAAATGATAGAAAAGCTCAATTAGAGTTTGTTAAAGAGATAGCAGAGTCTGGAAATGATAATAAAAGATTATTTAGAGAGACCATAGAAAGTTTGAAAGGCGAATTAACGCCAACTGAAGCTAGATGGTTAGTTCATAACGCTAGTGGAGATATGACAGGCGCAATAAAGGCTTCAGCGTCTTTGATAGGTTATCCAAACTTAAACAAAGCTGAATTAGCTAAATCATTAAACCTAAGCGACAAGGATGTTTATGTGTTAGAACATATGACACCAGCCAAGTATATGGCGTTGTTAACTTATAAGTATTTATTAGATCCATCAGTTAAAAATGGTAATGACTTTAATGCTGAGTTAGATAATTTTCACACTATAATACTACCAAAAGGAGTTGATAATATATTATTTGCTGAAGGACTGGGTAGTGATATGGGTATGAAGCATAAAATAGGAGATATGCCTTTTGAAACCAGATATAAAGAGATCTTAAAAATAATGCAATTAGTCAAGATAAACGGAGATGTAATTGGTAATTTTAGTTCTAATTTTAGTGAAACAAATAATAACCCTGAAACAAAAAAATTCAATGCTGAGTTGGTAAATAGTAGTGAGGTTATAGAGACAGTTGAAGGTCAAAACAGTGGTATATCAGTTATTGAAGCAGAAATATTAGATAAAGCTTTATCTATAGCTCGTGATCCTAATGCTCCTGTTAAAAAAATAAGAGTATTTGATTTTGATGATACTTTAGCTAGAAGTGATAGTAAAGTGTTTGCTATAAAAGGAGATGAAAGAATAGAGATGAGTGCAGAAAGGTTTGCTAACGAAGGCGCTAGCATGCTTGAAAATGGATTTACTTTTGATTTCTCAGACTTCAATGTTGTTAAAGATGGTAAGCCAGGTCCAATGCTGGAAGTAGCTAAAAAAATTCAAAATGCTAGAGGTACTGAAGATTTATTTGTTTTAACAGCTAGAGCTCCTGAATCTCAACCCGCTATTAAACAATTTTTAGATGGTTTAGGTTTAGATGTACCATTAGAAAATATTACAGGGTTAGGTAAAAGTTCTGAATTTGCTAAGTCAAGCTGGATAGTAAACAAAGCTGCTGAAGGTTATAATGACTTTTATTTTGCTGATGATGCTTCACAAAATGTTAAGGCCGTAAAAAATGCATTAGATTTGATGGATGTTAAATCTAAGACTCAACTAGTAAAAGAAAATACAATAAAGTTTAGTGAGACTGGCGGTAAAAAATTAGATTGGAAAACAGATGAAGCTGGTAATATAAATACTACTTTTAACGTAGGTGATAAAAAATATAATTTTAGTTTAGACTCCAGAGATAGTAAAGGAAGTTTTGATGTAGATTTTAACTTAGGTGGCAGGCGAGATCTTACTGGTACGGGTAATGCAGTTACAGTTGTTAAGACGGTATATAACGGTTTGCTAAATGCAATAGATCAAAACAAAAATATAAAAAGAATTGAGTTCTCTGCTGATCAAGCAGAGGTTAGTAGAGTTAAACTATATACTACTTTAGCAAATAGAATATCTAAGAAACTTGGATGGGAACTAGATGTATATGAAACAAAAAGTTTTGTAGGTGGTGTAAATAGTTTTGACTTTGAGTTAACTAAACCTAGTCCTGTTTCTAGAGCTTTAAACGTTATAGATGTTAAATCTAAAGTTCAACAAGCTAAAATAAAGTTTAGTGAAACTGTTGATCAGCAAATGAACAATATTATTTATGAAAAAACTGGTATAGACTCTTTTAAAGAATTTTCAGATGTAAGAGCACAGGCAGAGGGTAGAAATAAAAGAACTTTTGATTTAATACCAGCTTCAGCTGAGGATTTTGGTGGTTTATTATATAACTTATTAGGAAAAGGTGAAAAAGGAGATGCTCAATGGAGTTGGATGGAAGATAATTTAATTAAACCTTATAATAGAGGTATAAATGATATGACAGTAGCTCAGAATACTTTAGCTGCTGATTTTAAAGCTTTAAAAAATAACCTAAAAAGCGTACCTAAAAACTTAAAACAAAAAGCTTTTGGTGGTTTTACTTTTGAAGATGTTGTGAGAGTGAATGCGTGGAGCAAGCAAGGTATAGATGTTGAAGGTTTATCAAAAAGGGATTTAAAGGAAATGAAAGATTTTGTTAAAGCAAACCCTGAAATAGATGTATTTTCTACTCAACTAATTGCTATATCAAAAATAGATGGTTATCACTACCCTGGTTCTGATTGGTTAGCTGGTACTATAACCACTGATATGAGAGAAGGTTTAAGAACTACTAGTAGATCTAGACATTTAGCCCAATGGAATGAAAACATTGATTTAGCTTTTTCTAAGAAAAACTTAAATAAATTAGAAGCTGCTTTTGGTCCTAAGTATAGAGAAGCTTTAGAAGATTCTATTAGAAGAATGAAAACTGGAACTAACAGAGGATCTGCCATGGGTAGAATAGAGTCTAGGTTTTTAGATTACATTAACAACTCTATTGGTGGTGTAATGTTTTTGAACTCTAGGTCAGCTATACTACAGACTATTTCTTCTTTGAATTTTATAGAACTAACAGGTGATAATAACCTTTTAAACGCTGGTAAAGCATTTGCTAATCAACCTCAGTTTTGGTCTGACTTTATGACACTAATGAATTCTGACTATCTAGTTGATAGACGTAACGGTTTAAAAATAAATGTTAGTGAGTCTGAAATAGCAGAATCAGCCAAAACAAGTACTAACAAAGCTAAAGCAGTTATAGCTACATTGCTTAAGAAAGGTTTTGTGTTAACTCAAATTGCTGATAGCTTTGCTATATCTACGGGTGGTGCTAGCTATTATAGAAATAAAGTTAATTCTTATTTAAAACAAGGGTTAAGTAAATCAGATGCAGAAGCTAGAGCTTTTGAAGATTTTAAAGCAAAATCTGAAGAGTCTCAGCAGTCTTCAGATCCTAGTAAAATATCACAACAACAAGCTAGTACAGCTGGTAAGGTTATATTAGCATTTGCTAATACACCAAGTCAGTATTCTAGGATAATGAAAAAAGCTGGATTAGACTTAGTGAACGGTAGGGGTGATTGGAAAAACAATGTTAGCAAGATACTATACTACGGAGCTTTACAAAATATTATATTCACAACACTGCAATCAGCTTTATTTGCTATAGCTTTTAGTGATGATGAAGAAGAAGAGCAATCTTTCTTAGATAAATATAAAGGAGCTAAAACTATAAACAGTATGACCGATAACGTGCTTAGAGGCCTTGGAGTTGGAGGCGCTGTTGTTTCTACTTTAAAAAATATAGTTATAGATATATATGATAGATCTAACAGAACTAGGCCTGAGTATGCCGATGTGGCTTTGAAGCTGTTGGACATATCTCCTCCTATAGACATTAAAGTCAGCAAGTTTAGACAAGGTATGACAACATGGGATTATGGTAGAAAGAATCCTGAAGCAAGAGATCCTTTTAATATAAACAATCCAGCTTACGAAGCTGGTGCTAAAGTTATAGCTTCAACAACCAATGTTCCTGTTGATAGATTATATCAAAAAGTAGAAAATATTCAAGGAGCTTTAGATGACGACAACGCAAACTGGAAAAGAATTGCCATGATACTAGGTTGGCCAGAGTGGCAGTTAGACTCAGAAAAAGAAAAAGTAGAAAAAAGAAAAGAGGAAAAGAAAAAAAGAAAAGAAGCGAACACTAGAAGATATGCATACAAGCCTGTAATGGACGAGGAAGGTATGAAAAAACTAAAAATAAAAGAAGATACTGAAAAGTATTTTAAATTAAGAAAACCAGAGCAAGTTAGAAAATTAGATAGTCTTGGTCTAACCAGTAGTGAGATAAAGTCTTTAAAATATGAAAAAGACAGAGTTAATAAACTTTTAGAATTAATGAAATAATGAAAATATCTGAGAACACAGAATTTAAAATTGACATAAAAACAGTAATAGGTATAATAATGTTAACAACAACTTTTGTTGGTATGTATTACTCATTACAAGATGACATAGCTCAAGCTAGGAATTTACCACCGGTAGAAGTTAAAAGATTAGAATATGATTTAAAAGAGCAATGGAATCATTCTAATATACAAGATCTAAAAGAAAGAGTTGACATGACAGAGCAAATGAATGATATACTATCTGAAGAAATAAGAGTGCTTTCTACATTAGTAAAAGATGGTACAAAAACCGATGGCAAGCTAGACGAATTAGCTAAACAAGTTTTAGCATTAAAATCAAAAAAACGTAAATAATGGAAAAAAAATTTAAACCTCACCCAATGTACAAAGACTGCAAAGTTAAAATGGCTTTTAAAAAAGCAGACCACGATAAGCTTAAGAAAAAAGGATATGATCACAAAAAATCTAAAGACTGTAAGAAATAATGGCTAAAAAAAGAACTAAAAGGAAAGATACTTGCTGGAAAGGTTATGTTGCTAAAGGAAAGAAAAAATCTCCTAGCGGTAAAAAAGATAAAAACGGCAAAGTTAAAATGGTTAACAATTGTGTTAAAAAGAAATAATGACAAACGCTAGTTATGAAAAGTCGAATCGCAAAATGCGTTCTGACCATAAAAAAGAAACAGGTAAAACACTGGGTTCTAGGCAAACTAGTGGCAAGGGTAAACGTAGAGTTTCTTTTGCATGTAGATTCGCTGGAATGAAAGGGCCAATGAAAGATTCTAAAGGTAAGCCAACTAGAAAAGCTATAGCTTTAAAAAAATGGGGATTTGGAAGCGTTAGCGCAGCTAAAAAATTTTGTAATACTAATAAAAAGAAATAATGAGTGACAACGACAAGGAAGTTAGAAGAGAAAATAAACAAGTAAGAAGCCTTAAAAGATTAAGAAGATTAGAGGGTAAAGGCAAAACTGAAACTAATAGATATAAGAAACTAAAAGAAAAGGTTTATACTCCTTTCCCAGACAAAGATCCATCTAGACGTAAAGCTATTAAAGAGTTTAAAAAAGGATATAAAGAACTTGGGAAGGTTAAATCAGGTGAATATGATAGAGAGAAAACAGAGTTTCACTTTAGCAATGGTAAAATTTCATTGATGCCTACTGATGACGCTGATGTGCCAATAACAAAAGGTATTAAAAAAAGAAATCAAGGTAAAAACTTTAGATAGAGATTTTAAATAGGAACAAAAAAAACTGGGCACCATACCCAAAGTTCCTGTAACCAAAAAAGGGGA
>TARA_B110000305_G_scaffold242176_1_pt1 | contig 23774 bp, 8 predicted proteins | sample TARA_B110000305 | Tara Oceans TARA_B110000305 (sample SAMEA4397930) | marine metagenome | biome: Polar Biome; feature: [SRF] surface water layer (ENVO:00010504); material: water (ENVO:00002006), including particulate matter (ENVO:01000060) such as... | depth 5 m | reverse complement strand
GGCCCGTAATCGAGTTGGATGCTCGATGCTTTCGTGTTCAAGTTGAGGATATCGGTACTAATTACTGATTGGTCTCGAAAAAAACCTCATGAATTTAACGAGCGATAACGAACGAGAATCTGAGATGAAAAGAGAAGCGCATAAATGGAGAGAACACGAATGAGCCAGCCATTACTTGAAAAATATTTGAAAAGGTCGGTTGCCAGAACTAAATTTACAAGCGTTAGAATCATAATACCATCCATTACTAATCGGAAATTCGATAAGAGCTCTTTTGAAGAGGCTCGAAGTGAATTCAATTCAGTCTCTCGAATCATTGTTGAAAATGAATTTAAGCCATCCTTTACCCAGATAGCCACAGTTCCACCATCAGGCCAATCCATGGCACCGATTTGAATTCGATGGCTCAATTCGAGTATGATGAAAGCAGTCATCATTGTCTGAACTATTTCCAGTGGTTTTAGCAGGTCTGGGAGATCAATTTGCCCCGACTGAATGAAGAACCATATTGTCCATAGCCATAAGAAACTAAAATATTGAAGTGGCCGAGCCCTGACTTTTATTTTTTGAATCATTGCCAGCTCACCATCAGCGAGTATTTCAGACATAAGTACACCAGCAGAAAACAAGGAGATGAAAATCGAAACAAATGCCAAGAAGGTTCCAGATTCTGTATTCATCGCATGTATTGCGATATGATACGATGACCATAAGAGTACGAGTGTCGTTAGAATGTTCGTAATCCCAAGCATTACTACGAGGGGGTCCTTTCTATCTTTCAACATTGAAAAGCCTCCAATTAAATTCATCTCAAATTCAGCAGTAGCCTTTGTTTCGACTACATCAACTGCTTCATCACCTGAAGCAACATCAACAATCTCTTCCTCGTTGACCTCTTCAGTTTCATCAGACTTGACTTCATTCTCCTGGGGTTCTATAGAATCTGGAGAGTATTCCGGTATTGAGAGTTTTTTACTGATACTCGCGCTTTGGACACATGCACGTAATTTGTCTGAAGTGATTTTTTCAATGTCCTCCTCGCTCATGATTTCTTCTCCATGTCGGCTGTAGAGCCAGCGCACATCGAGTTGCTGAGGTTCATCAAAAATCGCAGGTGAAACCAATTGAAACTGCCCAGGTTTGAGTTTTGACAATTCACTTACCAATGAAGAATGATCTCTTTTTCCCTCCGATAAGAGATTTTTCACTGCATTGATATTATTCTCTTGGGTGAAATGGCCAATACAGACTGTAGATGCTTGCCCTAGAACTTTATAATCGACACTTTTCGGCATTTGAGTCGCAAATATGCAACACAATCCAAATTTTCGTCCTTCACTTGCCAAACGTGAAAGCATGGATTTAGAGGGTGGGTTATAGGGGTGTGGAGGTATAAATGTTTTAACTTCATCTACAGCAAAAATCAATCGCACTTCGTCTTTTTCAACTTGTTGGCGAAGGGTCCAATCAAAGAGTCTTCTGCCGAATTCCAACATAAAATTTTGCTTGAGAGCGTCGGAACCAAGAGCGTTCATATAGATGACATTCAAGGGTACACGCCCATCTTCACATGGCGTACACATTGTATCAAAGTCAAGTGGTGTCCCCAGAGTAAACAACAAATGATTGACACCAGTTTGTTGGGCCCGAAAACGTCTTGCTAATTTCTCTCGCGTGGTTTTTGTGACTAATGATGCTGTTCTCTTTTCAAATTCCATTGCACTTTCTTTGGAACCCTTCCGAACAAGTTCGGGACTTTCAACCATATTGGCGAGTTCAAAAAAATCTGTCGGCAGCATATCCATCAAATTTGAATATTTCAACAAATTTCCAATGTATGCATTGACCTCTTTTCCTTCCGGTTTTTGAGGATCAAATCCGGCAATTCCAGTGAATCCCGAAGACATCAACTCCCAAGAAGCAGTAAGCCTCTCTTCGTTACTATCCATGCTCGGAGGAATAAATGGATTGAGGCAAAGAGGCAATCCTGAAGACCTCACTGGCGTCCATATTCGAATCTCTGCAGTTTGGTGAAACAATGCAGCACGTTCGGGGTCAACTGTTTCATCAAATCCTAACTCTGGCAAAAATGGGCGAGCAAATTCTGACAAATCACCGTGCGGGTCAATGACAACGCTTGGGATTCCTGAAAGAATGCTTTCTTCCAAAAAAACCTTCATTGCTACTGTTTTACCAAATCCGGTTTTACCCATTATTGCAACATGCTTTCTCAATGAAGAAGCTGGGACAAATATGCCAGAACCTGAGGTTCGGTCTTTTCCTAGGTGGAGCATGACATCACATCAGGATTCATTGGCATTTATGGTAATACTGGAGTTTGAATCTGCTGAGTCTTGAGGCTGGAGTAATATTCCATCCAATTCTTCAAAGCCTCAAGCCAAATTTTAGATTTTAAAACTGGTGTTCCGGTGTTGAAAGGATTTTCACTTTCATCACTAAATGTCCGGGGCCAATTCTTAGCAGAAAGTGCTGCTTTTTCAAATCTTTTTTGCCAGTTCAGTATCGGGTAAACGAGTGTTAATTCTTCCGGTACACCATTTGCGTTAAGGTAATTCTGCATAGTGGAATCGGTACTTTTATTTTCTGAAACAAGAGCCATGAAGTAGTTGATCAAAATCATGTCTGGTATATGTAAAACGCCTCTCATCCTTCTTGAATAGTGCTCATAATCTAAGGGATCAATCGCCTTGCTAACATCAAGACATGCAGTCCAAATATTTCGATCATAACGAGAAAGTTCAACACCACTCATATCTCCACTTGATTGTACTGATTGTTGTGTTTGTTCAATTTGCATTGGTTGACCAAAAACTTCTCTGATTACAGTATTTGGAATTTCAAACATCTTTGAGTAAGAGTCCTTTGCATCCTCCACCCAGTCACATTGGAACGTACTCAGCCATAGGATGTTCCTTAAGAAAGAGTATGGGTGCACATAAGGCCCTGCAATGACAGCAAATTTATTTACTTCAATCATACCGATTAGTTTCTTATATTGGGTGGAAAGTTCAACCAAAGCAGCCTTCTGAGAAATGAGAGTCATGTGGGCTAATGGACCGTATTCCAGTTGCTGAACAAAAACTTTACCTCTTGGTTCTTTCAACTGGAGATAATCTTTGTAATAGTGATCAACAGATTGTTCTATTTTAGATGGATCAAGTTCAGTACTTGCATTTACAACCATCAAATAGTTTGGACCAAGTGACCGAATAGGGTCAAGTGTTCCTTCAAAGTCATATGCCACTCCAGAACCTGCGTGAAGTGTATTTGAAGCGAATTCAAATTGCCGAGTAGCAGCAAAAATGAGAGAACTTAATCTGCTCAGCAATCCGGCAATATCTGCACAGGTCTTTTGAAGAAGAATCGTTTCTAGTGCCATTTCGTCTTTTTCTTCTACTTCTAAAATTTCTCCCCAATGCGAAATGATTTGGTCATGCAGGTAGTCAAAGAATTCTTTGGCTCTGAATGGATTTTGATTCACTTCATCATCCATATTCTCATCTCGAGACGTGAATGTTTCGGAACGAATTGCTAAGAACTTGATAATCGAATCAGAAATTTCATTGCCCAATTTAAATTCGTCACTGTTTACTTTTTGATAAAAACTTTCAATCCGTTCCTTAATACTCTGTGAAAACATTACTGGAGTAAAGTTATCTTCATACAATATTTGATTCACAGCTTGAATATCTTCCACCCATGTGTGTGATTGAATATTTTTATCAAACACTGCTTTACTTTGCCTAGAATGGTTGCCAGAGTTACCCAACAGCATCAATCTGAAAAGATAAGATTCAAGTGTTTCGCTTGAGTGAAGTTTTCGAGACTGCGAGTAAGTCTTAAGATCTTCACGAGCCAGTCTAAACCGAGGTAATTCTTCAATGCCTCTTTTTGAATCACCTTTGTGCACATCGGATGAGACGTCAATCAATTTATCGAGGAGTGTTGCATTACCGAATTCCGGGAAAAGTTCAATTGCTGCAAAATTGATTGCAGAATAGTCTTTCATAAATTTAGGACTTATGTCGTGAATCCAAGTTTCACTATTATCACGAGGGGATGCTATACGCAAATAGGTGTAAGCTTTTTCATTAGAATGCAATGTCCATTTCCAATCTTCAACCGTTGTAAATTTCCTTAAATTTTCCATTCCAGGTAAACTGTTTTGAGACCACGCAGAATCTTTTGAAACTCTCGCTATTTCAGAGGAAGGGATTGGTGAATCCTCAAAGAAATCTACATGAGTTAGACTCGTTTTCATCAATTTATTAGCTTCATCCAAGTCTAGAGGTTCTGCATTCTCACTCGTTTGAGGTGCTATGAATGAATACTTCAGTTCTTCACCAAAGTCCTGTAACATAAGTAGTGGAGCAAATTCGGTAATCATAGAAGAGGGTATTGCAGCAATATGTGATACACTAATCAGGCCTAAATCAAAGAGCAACTGTGCCATGCAATTCCATTCTCTTGAGGAACTTGAATTCCCAAGTTCCGAGGCTACAAAGTTTTGCAATTTCGTTAGACGATTTTGCGGATTGAATGCGGAAGTAGGTACAGGGTCGGTATACAATTCCGTCCAGTGGTTATTCCATTCCTTGGTGATCTCAAGGAAGTTGGTTTTGCCCTTAACATATAGATTAGAAATCAATTTGGGACCGAGCAATCGTACCCAATTCACCATGTTGGTGAAAGTCGATATTTCTATCTCTTCAATATTTTTCAATTGGTTTTCATCAATGTGGGGCAATTCTTCGATAATTTCATTCCAAAATGCAGTCATCATTTCTTCTTTAACGAACAACTGATTACCCTCTTTTACTGAAAGTTCCTTGATGACCACCTCTGGTGAAAATTGTCGAATCCCATTCTTTTCGGAAAGGTAATTTGTGTACAGAGTTTGAATTCTTTGCGGCATGAAGGATTGTTCCGCTCGAGATTCTACATGATCATATAACGGGGATGAACCAGATGTAAACAACTTTTCAAACAATTGATATGCAGGTTTTTGAGAAAACAAGTCCAACAAGACTTCAGAACTCCCGATGTGATTGTCCGTGGTTAAAAGGTTGGTAAAACTAAGCATTGTCGCACCCACGATTGGCTTAGTTCTGCTACTCATGTCATTTGCATCCATGACTTCATGACTTGAAGTATTAATTAGGAGTTCACTTTCTTTCCTAAAGCCCTCTTTGGCCACCAGTGAATGAACCAGATTGAGGAAAAGATCGACCATCGTAGAATTGTAAATCTCATATTTTGGCTTATTGCCAGTATAAATCGGCTTAACTGCTCTGTCGAGGTGAGCATTACTCAAAATCACATGCTTGACTTTAGGATCGTCAGTAACAGCAAGATTCAATTTGATTACTTCTTTCATATACTCAATGAGTTGGTGATACTTTAGCATCATTTGTGAATACCGAACACCAATTGCTCTTTCAAGTTCTTGATAGTCAGAATATTCACTGTTATTAGGAATGTTAGAATTAACACCAAATTCATACAATCCTCTGTGGTTTTCCAATTTTGGAGTCTCTTCAAACAGCCTTTCCATAGCAGACATTGCTGCATCGGTAGTGTCATGTTTTCCGCGGAGACGTATGCCTAGAGCGATAAATTTGAGTTGAGAATTCGTAAGTTGAAAATCATTACTTTCTTGTGTTTCGGCATCACGGAATACTTCAGCTAATTGCGGGTGGTTTTCGAGAGAGTATGACCCATAATCTTGAGCAGCAGCAGTCCATGTTCTCCAGTAATCTAAGATGCTGTTAAAATAATTGGGATCCTTTACGGTTTTCGTGAACTTTTTAACCTGTACATCCTCTTTTGGAATAAAGTCCCAAATGCTGGCTTCTTCATTCAATAATATCTCTAGTTGATTTATAGTTAGTTCATCTTTCTTTTCAAGTTTGAGAGTCGCCAAGCCTGATACCGATTGAGTCATGTGACGTGCAAAGTTTGGAGCCATGTTTCCTCCTTCCGGAAGGCATTGTGCTATCTCACTCCAAAGGTTTTCTAGACTCACAAATGTATTTTTAGCATCCCTACTAAACTTCACCCAGTCATCTTTAGTGATGGTCTTTTCAGAGTGATGAAGTGCATTGTAGTGTGATTGTAAAACATCACTGGTGATGTATACAACGTTTTCAGCTGCATGTGTCGAATTACCGAATTCAGTATCCCCTGCAGAAAATACCCAAACAACTGCGGAGGGAAGTTCCTGCTTTATCATCCTCAATACAGGCAGAATCATCCCACTTCCGCTTCCTCCAGCAAAACTGTGCACAATGCAAACCTGGGTGATTTTTTGCCCGGTTCTCTTTAATCTGATTGCTCGAGCAATTACATTTTCTGCATTTACGGCAAATGCTCGACCTTTGCCCATTTTTCCACCGCAGCCTTTCTTGCCGACATCAAGTAAAATACAATTTTCTGATTGCATGAGGTATGAATCCCTTTTCGAAGTAGATTTGGTTCCAGGATTATTTGGGCCACCCCAAATGTAATTGTATGGTGCTTTAAGCATGATTGCTTGTTCTGGACCAGCATTAATGGCGAGCAAATTTGCTGAATCAAAAATGTCTGTAAGTGGCTTATCTTCATCACAATTGGTAACTGTTTTTTCGAATACGGGAGGATCTACGACTTTTTTCAAGTTCTCCAAATTTACATTTAACCCAGTGAGGAGATTTGTGCTTCTTGTATCAGAGAGGGTATTCATCATTTTTGCCATTGCAGCTCTAACAATTTGCTCTCCGCCTTGGCCTAGACCGATGAGTAATGCTGCATTAGGGCCTGAATGTGTGACATTGCTTTCAGCACTCAGCTCGTCTACTTTCTGTCCAAATTCGGTAATATGAGTTTCCAGGTTTACACAAAATTTTAGGAAAAGGGCATTCATTTGATTCCGGTTCTCTTTCGATTCCTCTAAATTTTTAAGCAGTATATCCCTTGAGTTACTAAACTCAGTAACAAGTTTTTTCTTGGATGCCTTCAAGTTGTCGAGAGACTTGTCAGATTGGTTCTTAGAAATTGGATTTTGTGACGCAATGCTCAGTTGTTGACGAGCCGAATCATAATGCTTTCTGCTCTCTTCATAATCTGAAATTGAGGTCTGAAGGCCTTCATGAATTTTTTCAACACCGAGTCCATATTTTGCAAGATTTGTAATCAATTTATTATTTTCACTTTTGACTTCAAATTGTGCTTCTAAGTCCTCGATTTGAATTTCATAAACACCTCTTGCATTGTAATTGATTTCCAAATTTTCAATATATTCCTTGATTGATTTTGGATCAATTCGAAGTAAATTCATGAGTTGACTTAGAGGCTTCGGTGGTTTTTCTAAGCTCTCTAATGCCACTGAAAGTTGTTGTGACATTTTTGTCACAAGTTCAAGTCCAATACTGTTATTTTTACTTTCCAATGTTTTTTCTAAATGATTGCATCGTTGGGTTAAATTTTCAAATGTTTCACCAAGATCAGAACCATTAATTACTTGGTACATCATTAAGTTTGAACTATCAACAGGTGAATCTTTGAGCTCAAACCTTGAGGGTGATTTTTCGTAATCCACAGTCATCGAAAAAGTTGCTGTGATGTAACGGTGCATAAAATATTCAGCGAGGTTATACCGATCACTACCCTTTGGGATATGTGGGTCTTTAAAATTCAACATGTTTGCGAGAGTATTTTGGCCAACTGGAAGATTTTTGGAAATCATTGTCCCCACAACATTCTCCATAGCACGAATGAATCGAGTTAATTGCTCAGTTGGCAAGTGAAATTCTTCTTCAGCTCTAAATGTGCCATCGGAACTACGATTATCTCTTTGAGATAGAATATTTTTTAATCGCCCTTGCAATTCTGTGATAGAGGTTAGCAATTCAAATGCATCTTTAACATACGATAATTTAGATGAGCCATTTTCCATTTTATGGTCTGTTCCAAAAAGCATTGCATCAAGCGTTGTGTTAAGTGATATTATTTGATTGCTCAACCCTTCAATGAATTCAAACATTGCATCTGCAACTACGACCGGATGAAGCGATTCGAGAGAAAGCAAGAAATTGAACAGTGTCCGGTCTATTGAAAAATCATACGAATTCTTTTTGTTTACAGAATTGATGAGTTCATTGAGCGTATGCTCGCCGAAATGTTTTGTAAAAATATGCGCGAGTTTGACAGCGGAAGTGAAAAAATCCATCGAATTATATTCATGTAGAATATACTCTCCTTCGATTTTCCCATTGTTTTTTCGAAACTTAGCTACAACCAAGTTCATTTGGGCAAAACTTTGAAATATTTGCTGACTCGAAGGATCAAAATCTGGTCTTCTCCGCCCTACATGTATTTTAAATTCACATTCTCTCGTAGGTTTTATCATGATTGTTTCGCCACTAAAAGGTAGTGTAGAAATAAATTGTATCGATGGAATCTCATTGTATGTTTCCCATTTTTTATCATAAGTTTCATCTGCTAAACGTGATAATTTTTTAATCCCTGAAAATGGACTTGAAAGTGGCTTTTTCGACCAGTTATTTAAGTTTCCAAGCAGCTTTGCGAGGTTTTTTGAGTATGGCATATTCGCATGCAACCATTTTCGCTCTACTGGCCCATCAACTGACATGTTTATGGATTGTTCGTCTCATAGATATATCCATTGGTTATTATTTTTGGCTAAAGCCTACCTATATGCAAAAAATTAGGTGAGAATTCAGAGATTGTAGTAGATGGCGTCCAAATGAAAATATTTTGACCGTCGACAATATCTTCGATCAATCTCTTATTCTGGAACCCAATTAATCTTTCAACTAAATCATATTCATATTTTGAATCAGTCGCAATCATTAATGTCCCATAAACCCCCTCTTGATTGAGTCTATTACGAATAAATTCTGCGAGAATATCTCCCGTTTTTTCTTCCCTAAGCAATCTGTGCACATTCGGTGAAATCCAAAGATACTTGGAGTTGTATATTTGGTTATTTTCAACAGGTTTTTTCCAATTGAGGAGTTCAGATAGTCGTGATATATTTTTGTCATTTAACACAACTTTACGACCCATTTCCTCATAAAGGCGCCAATCATTAATCTCTACCTTGAGATATCCCATGTCATCTTCTGAACGGGTTTTTACATATCGGAATACCCATTCAAGAGCATCATGCTCGATTTTTCTATTATTTTTCTTTTCAACATAACCTGGTGTAAAGAGGGTTATTTGAATTGTTTCATTATTATTCACCTCGTCCTTTTTATCTGGGTCAAATTCATATCGGATGAACTCTTTAAATTCTATTCTTTTCGATAACTCTATGAGGCAATCGAGGGGATTAAATCTTCGGTAGGATGGAAGGGAAAATTCACCTTTCAACCTTTTTAATTTTTTTCTCAAAGCTTCCATAGCCGTGTTTGAGATGTCGATCTTATCAATTAAACTGAAAAAAATAAGTCGCATTATTGATTCTAAAGATTTTAGAGTTTTTGCGCTATGAATATCTCCAGAAGAATTGGTATATTTATTCAACAACATATTCATTGAATTTGCAGCGTAAATATGTGAAGGCTGAAACACAATGATAGCTGAATCATTATCCGATTTATTGAAATCATTCCAATTGACTACCTTTAGATTGGATAATGATTCACTACAAATTCTCTTTTTAACAACATCAGGAATTTCAAAATCATCAAACCAGTCTACTGGGATGTTGTGGAACGGTGCATTGTTCTCTTCATTTGAGGTCATTTGAGCGTCGATAAGGCACCACGAATCTACTAAACCCTCAATACTCTCAATACGTAAAATTTGGTGTTGAATTGGGAGGTCGAGGACAGCAACCTTTTCTGGCGTAATAATTTGACATTGTGTACGTTGATAGAAAAATTGTTCATCTGGCTTATCAGTAAGATATAATTTAACTTTTTGAATAACCTCATATAAAAACTCAGCGAGGTGCGGTAATATTGCTGGTTTATCAGAACCTAACTCAATTTCAGTAAACGAAATTTGTTCATTGTTAAACATCTCCAACTTATTATCAAGCAGATTAGAAGTAAATGATTCGTTTGAATTGAGGAGGAGATTCTTCAGTAGTTTATTTTCACTTAAAGTGGATTCATCAGAGAATAATTTTTGATTAATTTCATCCCGAAGGTTATTTTTAGATATTTTTGCCCAACCATAGCCTAATAGTTCCTTAAAGCATTCTTCTAATTCACTCAAAGTCGGATATTCTATGTCTGTAATTTCAGAAAAAGTAAAGTGGTACTTTGCTAAAGTATTAAGCAACAATGCTTCGAAAACCGTTAATGTTTTTCTCAAAAAGGGTGAATAAAAAAGGTGAGACCAGTTATGGTCTTTGCCGAGAGATACTTTCGGTATTTCATCTAAAGGCATGAGAAATATTCGCCGACCGATATTCATTTTACCAAAACCTGGCTTGAAAGGGTCACTCAGATTTGAAAATAACATTGCTTTTGAAGAACCGGACTTAACAAATTTTGAGCCATTGAACCAGTTTTCAAGGATTTGGACATCAGAATGTTCTTGATGGAATTTACTACGCACCTCAACAATATTCGAAGTGACGAGAGCTCTTGATTCCACATTTTCGCAAATTCTCCGTTGGGTACACCAGTTACAGATTTGAAGATTAATTCTTAGTTCATCAATTTTTAAGCAAGAAGATAATTCAGCACTTGGAACTGTGGCGAAATCTTGAAAATCAACGTGTCCTGAACTTCGACTGCGAATTCCCAAAATCCGCTCCAATTCTTGCTCTTTACCAGCTAGAGGGAATTTCTTCCCTTTCTTACGCAAATCCCTTTCCAAGGTATTTGACAATATAATTTCGGATAACAGGTTACCTTCTTTTTCTTGAATTCGGTCAATTATGTCTTGTTTGGCCCCACTCAATTTCAGATTCAATTCGAGACATTTCTGCTTAAGTGCATTTACTGTCATTCGTTCCAGCTCATTATTACGCATATGATCACTCCACCTTTGTGGCAATCTTCCGAAGTTTTTCCGATAACTGTTTTTCTAATTTTTTAAGCTTGACTTGCACTTCTTGTTCGTTTTCTTGGAAAGGGAGAAGTCTTGTAAATTCATGTGCTTTGATTATGTTACTGTAATCTTCCCGAATTTCGTTCAAACCCAGTTCATTGATATGAATCATGGACGATTGGTGAATCTCAAATTCAAACACTTGTTTGAACTCAAATCGATATTCTTCGAGATTTAGTAATTTACTCATCCTAGAAAATATCGTTTCTATAATATCGAGTTGCAATGGCTTTTCAGTGAGTACAATATTTCCCACCCTGCTACGATCATAGGTGATTTTGTATTGTGCATAGACCAAGTTAAGAAATACTCTCAACTTTATTTGAATCTTATTTATGTTGGAGTTGATCACATCTTCATGTACAAATTCCGAAAGGATGTCCCTTTTGTGCTGCTTTCTATAATCTTCTGGTTTTGGGAATTCGACAAACATTTTCAAGAGTTGAATACTCTCATTAATTGTAAAATTTGTTGTTAGACTTTTATGATCGAACTTTAGCCGCAAGTATTGAAATAATAACTTTGATATGTATGCTGATCGAAATTCATTTTTTAAGAATCTTTTAACTTGAGACATATCTACATTTGGCCAGTTGTAATTTCTATTAAGTTGCTTAAAAGTCTCCTTCCGGTCAGTCCTATACATCTCTTCAAAGTTAAAATTGCCTTGTTCAAGTTTATGAATTTCAACTTTACATTTTTTTAGAAGTAATTTCTTCAATTCAATGAGAAGTTGCTTCTTTCGAGCCTTATCACTTTCATCGAACAATACTTTGTCTTGACTCAAAAACTGAGGGTATTCGTCCGCCCATTTGAGTATCTCAAAATTCGACTCCTCTTGTTCGATAATTTCGTCTGAAATAATTCTTCGTATAATCGAAGATAAATGAATCACTACTAAAAATACCCCTACACTCATCATTGTTGGCAGCACAAGAGTAGAAGTGATGAAGTGACTCATAATTTCAAGTAGCCAGTTTTTCTCAATGCCTGTGAGTTTGGAATTTGATTCAAATTGAACCCAGCCAATGAGAATAAGAATCCCACCAGCAATTCCAATTATTGGACCAAAAATCGGGTAACCTCTTGTCAAATTATTCTCTGGAAGTTTTGCTATTTGGTTAAACTGTTCATTTGCAAGGACACATGGTATTAGGATGAAGAGGGATATAATTAAAGCAATGATCAATCGTACTTGGATATCTATCTCCTGGAAGGATTGGAGTCCAGACGCCCACACGAGAGGTAGAAAAACGAGTAATATAAGGCTTAGTAAACCCAACCAAAACGAAACGATATCACGTGAATTTTTTCGAACATCTGACATTTTATCACATCCAAAACCGTATTGTGTCTATTGAAAATTCAACAATTCCATCTTCTAGACTTTTATCTTTATGAAGTTTGAACAGTATCGAACTGTGTTCCAACTCAAGTTCACGAGATGAGGCCTGCTCCGAGATGCGTTCTAATGTCGCTAAATTTCCAGATATGTATTGTAGGGGCCAACTTGAAGCAATACTATCAGGTGGAACATACGCAATTTTGTCTTGAAGTGAATGGTTCTCGGTTTTAAAAACGTCTTTCACGTTCTCAAAATAGAGTGGATTACAACTTTTGACAAGAAGGCCGTTGACGAGCATGACCTTTTCTAGAAACAATGTTTGTGAATACTGTTGTTCTTCATCAAGCGATACGGTGTGGAATTTTGGATAATATCCTTGTCGAACTAACTCAGTCATCGTTCCATATTTTCGGGATTTTTTTGGAGGCAGAATCTCCAAATTAATGACGAAATCATTTGAATTATAATTTTCTTGCATATATTCATCAATGATTATACCCATGCGAGATTCTTTGTTAACGTTGATTCCTACGAAGTTGAAAGCTGCTTTCACGTATGTTTTGAATCCTTTTGTGACCGAAATGTTGTAGAGACGAAATCTTCCTGATTTTTTTTCATTTACACGCAAATCTATCTTAAATCCACCAGCAGTCTTTTGATTGGCCATGCTCAATGTGCATGTTGTTGGAGTGAAAACTTTTGAATCCATAAGGTTGATTCCACTTTTCTGCGAATGACGATTCCGATCTCTCGCGCACGAAATACAGGTGCCACTTTGAAAATTGTTACGAGAAAAATGGAGTTGATGTGCCAGTGTTGGATTTAGAATCGTGTTTTGAGACAAACTGTATCGTTCTTCAGAAATCTGCTTGAGATTGGAGCATCGGTTAATTGGAAAATGTGCAGGAGAGAGCCACTTATTCATTGCTTGTGAAAGTGAACCATCTTCTAAAGTATGCCATTCAGTTAGCTTATCAATAATTTCGCTGTAAATAGATTCCTTACTCTGGATCAATTCACGCGAGTTAATTTGTTCAAGGTCAGGGAAATTTCTTGAAGTGTGAAAGGTGTCGTTTACATACATTGAAAGATATTGCTTTAAGTCTTCAGGCTGGGAATTATTAAAGCCGTAGATGTGCATTGCTTTGAACATTGTATAAAATAATTCACTGCACTCATTTTGGTCGAGTGGAACGTTCTTTTCACGCCTCATTCAATCACCTGTCCTCCGTCTAATAAGTTCAAGTCCAATCGTGATCCCTGCAACAATCCCAGAACGTATTTCCACCAATTGCTGAGAGTCATATTTCTGCTGCATTACAAGTCTTTGTTTAAACATAGTTTTCTCTAATTCTTCCATCATAGTGGCGATTGTTTGATCTAACCATGGATATTCATCTTTGCCATTCTGAATCAAAGAATCGTGTTTCTTTATGAATTCTGCAACAGGGTCCCTGTTTATCAATTGAACATGCCTATCCCATTCATTACAAATTTGACTCATTTCTAGATCATCAATCTTAGAAGAGGTATCATGATCTAGTTCTTCAATGAGGATTTGACACATGTGAGCAAATCCAGTAAGTAATCCAGTCCATCTTGGCTGCAGAAAACCAGGGTCATTGGGAGAGTACTTGGAAAGTATCGTGATATAACAGAGAATCATGTCGGTTAAATATGGCCTTTTGTCTAGGCTGCCTGATATGTTTTGTTCAAATATCTCTTTGAGAAGTTTCAGTTTGGGGTCACTACTTGACGAAGTAAGTGATTGAAGTGTAATTGAGGCAGCTGACTGAATTTGCCTCACGTTCCACGAATGCTCAACCGTTTCGAAATTTTGAGTGTCATTAACGGCTGACTCAACAACGATTCTACAACTTTCACCGTAATTCAAAAACCGGTTAATGTCATACTTATTTAGTTGAATATCTCCATTTACCGAATCAAATAATTGCATTTGGAATAAATACCCTAGTGAATTCGATTGTAATAAACTCAGTCCATTTGGACTTTCCAATTCTCTTTCATCATCCAAAAATTGGAAATTCGTTTTATTTGGTACTCTGTAGACTTTCGAGTTGGAATCATAAAACAGAAAGGTAACATTCTCTAAATGTATTGGTTCTTTCTCACTCTTATTTCTAAGTATACGAATGTTAGAGGTGTTCGTAGAAAAATCATATACAAATTTCACTGCTTCTGGTTTGGCAATGCGAGTTTTTCGATTCTGAAGGCTCGGAACCAAATGAATGACCTTTTCAAGTTGGGCATATTGTTCAATCTTTCGCTTTATTTTTATCAAACTATCTGTTTCGATTTGTTTATCCTTCATGAGGTGGTAATACAGAATCAAAAGAGCGGTTGGGGCTATTATCTGAGCAAGATCGAGAAAATCTCGTTCTTGATTGAATACATAAATGATGTAAAAAAAAGGCATAAACCAGCACATAAATGACAAGAGGGTGGTAAATCTCTGCGAGAAAATATTAAACTCTTGTTTCTTAATTTTGACAATAACTATCCATGAAACTAGGGCGACGGACAAAACCAAAAGCAAGAAGTATACTCCCAACTTGTAAGTTTCATGACTCGCATATGGATCTTTATTTTTTAGAAGTAAGAGATAAATTCCAAATATGATTCCCAAAAAAGTAAATGTTCTGTCATATTGCTTATTCAAACGGTTAATACTTCGAAAAACTGAGTTGTTCCTAAACTGGTAAACTATGTTGTTAATCGAAACCATTACATCACCTTTCTTTAGAAAGCGATGTCAAAGGATTGTTCCAAACTTCATCAATGTCAGGATGTTCGTGCAAACATATCGTATGTTTGGTAATGAATTTTTGGTCTAAAAAGGACCCAATTTCATATTCAAGATTCTGTCGAACATAATTCTTAACATCAGCGAAACGTATAGTTCCTGTATTTTCTGATTTCATCTGCTGCGTGTGGATTTTATGAAACAGGGTTTTAGATTTTGGTCCATTTAATCTTGAAATTTGGAGACGGTTTCTTAGAGAGTTGTAAAGATTTGTAAAATTAATCATCTTTGCCAGCCGCCATGATTAGTTTTTTTATCTTGTCGACAGTCTCATCGATCAACTTGTGAACATCATCAAGGGGTAGTTGTTTCAATTAACCACCACAATAATCATTCAGTTTTTTCTATCCAAGTCTGCATGACCCGTTCGTGTGAAGTTTCTCCCATCTGGAGAGTCTTAGTAACTGCAATCATGTGTTCATCGAGTTTCGTATTAAATTCTTTCACAATTGAAGTTTTATCTATCAAATCATCAAGTGATCTTTTACGCGAACGTCCTTGCTTAACTGCATTCCAAAAGAGCATAAGACTCACCTCTGAAGCGTAATGATTGCTTTCCGCAGATAACAATCGCATTTCAGTTTCAATTTTCTTAAGAGGCCTTGAAAGTTCTGACTGAATCAATATAGAGCGCTTACCTTTCGTGTCAGCCTCTTCAATCTTTTCCTCCGCACGGGAGACTTCAGTAAGCTGATTTAGAATTCCTTCTTGAGCTTTCTCAATCTTTTTTTCACAAGATTCCATGGAGCGTAATGCATCCTGTTCGTATCGATTGGCCAATTCTTTTCGCTTTTTAATTCCATGAGTGAATGCATGTGTTACGTTCTTACCTTCACCGACAAGTCCTAAATTATCAAGAACTCTCCTTGAGAGAATCTCTGGGCTTGAATTGGCTCGCTTCTGCCACAAAAAAATTGTTGCAATTCCCAATACAAAACTTAACCCACTTGCTAGTACCACTAGTTCCCTGTCCATGAACATACATTTTTTTCATACTATTAATAGTATTCTTCATTCAATTTTCGCTTTTTGGAATAATCGTACGTATTTCTGTACAAATCCTCGAACGAGTTCAAATGGTATTATCGATATGAATCTAAACAAAAACATTGTTGCCATAGCTATTACTGTCACAATTATACCAAGATAGATCAAACCTTCATTGGTCTGTGGGTCTTTAACCATTGAAATTTCTTGATTGGGAAATGGCGAAGTTATGAAAGCATGTTCCCCACCTGAATATTCGCATTGTAAATCACAAGATATTATGTCCATTACAATCGACTCATATAGCATGTCATGTTGCAAATTTTCAAGATTTTTATGTTTGCAGTCGTTCTCATCAAGCCAAGAGCTATCTAGCCAATCGTTCATACTGCTAGGGAGTGATTTATTAGTACCTCCGCACAATATAGTAATCTTGGTAGGATTCTCGTCTTCCTCAGAATTCAATGTCAGGGCTATGCCAAATGAGTGTAAACCATCCTCATCTCGAATAGTATTCAAACAGTTGACTAATTCGCCCCAGTCTATGGTTTGATCAAGGAAGGAGTTTGGTTTCCGTAGTGAATCCTGGCACACCCCAAGATCTATTATTGGTGATGAATCATCGAGAATATTAGGTTCAACAAGTATATTTCTGTCAAGTAGTTTCCTTTCCTTTTCTTGTGATGTTGAGAGCGGTTGCTCATATTCTAACTCAAAGTATTTCGGCTTGAATAAGTAGAATGGGCCTTTAGAAATCTCAGCAATTTGCATTTCCCCCTCCCAATCACTGCTGGATTCTATAATCAGTCTATCGCCAACTATCTGAACAAGCGGTCCACAATTCACAGTAACTGTAGTTCCATCAATTTCGTATTCTCCTTTTTCTGAATCTAATAGCGTTACAAAATCTCCTCTTAGTTTACAAGATCCATGTTCAATACTTTCCTTCAATAAGAGCATATAGTTTTCTCTATTGAGGCCCTCTATTCCTCCTACAGATGCATTGACCTTCAGTTCTATGTGTATCTGCACATCTCCTGCTTCAGATATGTTCACGTATGAAGCGTCTTCGATAATTTCGGTTTTGGAGACAAATTCATCCTCATTTACGAGTGCGAGCGATAATTCGATTGGGTTTTGGAAATATGGCATGTAAATGCTAACATTGTATTGCATCCATCGTGCCAATGTGTCTTGTGGTAATTCAAGAGGAATCGAGAAATTCTCCTCACCCTCAAAAGGCCCGAACATTTCAGTGTTACATCCGGTGCCCAAAAAGCACTGTTGAACTGCTACAGTGAAACTTGTAGGTTGGAGAATATCAATATTTGGATACAAATTCAACATAGAACTGCCATCGTAAAGATCACTGTAACTATATAGGCATAGATAATCGGAGTCGCCTTCAATCAGCCACTGTGGGTTATCGAAACAGGTGGTTTGTTGTCCGATCACCGGAGTAATTGTATAACTACCAATATAGGATATATAATACCTTAATTCCAGGGTTGTTCCAATCGTGTTTGAAATGAATAGTTGAAGATCACCTTGGCCAATATTGATTGATTCCTTATTCATTGGAACTACGATTTTCCACTGGTGGAGAGCTATATTTTCAACAGAGTAGTTTTTTGAGTTCACTTGCACAGTTGGTTTATGGGAATTCTCGATGAAAACGGTGAGATTACATCTCTCACATATTAACAGTTCATTTTCTGCTAGTTGAGTCGAATGAATATTTCGTTCCACATCAATCAGTTGTAACTCATCAGTATCAACTAATATTCTTTTTTCCGTAGAGTATGTCCGTCCCAGATTATCCTTTACATCATACGTCCATATCCAGTAACCACCTGATAAATCCGAAAACATGTAAGGATACGAAAAGATTTCTAGACAGTCATAATTTAGGTTCACTGGACATAGATCACCCGATTCATTTGTAATGGAGGTGTAATTTACTGCGGAAGGAATCTCAAGAGAAAGACTCACTTGGCCTGTAATGAGATAGTCATAATCATAAATGGTACTCGGATAACATGACAGCTGTTCTTGAGTGCATGCATCTCGTGTAAGTTCGACAAATAATTCCGGTTGAACCAAGATTTGTATTGTATACTGGGATTGTCGATTTGCTTTATCTATTAGGACAACGGTATATTCTTGAATCACGTTGATTTCAAATTGGTCAAGGTTAATCTCTAAAATTCCAAGTATATCGGACTGCGAGGTGCCGTTGTAGTGTCCCGTAATGGACACAACTGGACCTGAATCATCTGAAGATCCAAACGCTAAGTTACAAGTTCGTATGAGGATTAGAATCGCATCATTTTGATAGGGACATGAGCTTTGAATAACGAGTGTAGGGGGACTCGAATCTATCTTTACATTACGAATCTCGGAATGCGCATTTCCTGCTTCATCTAAAACAAAAACTTCTATTAAGAATTCAGAACCGCAGTTGCTCATCTCTTGTTGTGATACAGAAATATTCATTTCAGAGGTGAACATGTCCGTGTATGTGTCGCCAGAGCTACATGTTATCGACATCCCTGCGATTGTATCTGAAGTGTCAATTACCTTTACCAAATATTCACCTTGTCGATGGAATATATAATTCGATTCGATTGGGTATCCGAATGAATCAAAACTTTCAAATTCGATTGTTGGAGCGACCTTATCAAATTCAACATTATACAGTTGAATATTGGAGTTTCCAAGTTGATCAACAGATGTAATGATCAATCGGAATGTAGAACCATGGGGATTGAACAGTCCATCGAGTGTTAGGTCAAAATTCCCCGAATAGTTTTCTGAATCCACAACTATCGTATTTGTGAAATTATTTATCCATGTGTATTGTGTTGTTGTTGGAAGATGATCATGTACATTACAAGTGAATGCTATGCTTGAACGTAATTTTGTTTCACTCGTTAAGAGTTTTGAGTTCGAACTTGAAATGCAACTTACATTTGGGCCTAAACCATCGTAAATAACTGTAAGGTTTTTAATATAAAGATTACCAAAATAATCTATTGCCATGAGTTCCATTGTTGAAGAATTAGTTAACTGTACAATGAGACTCCGAGACCCATCTGCTGATAATACAGAACTATTTTGTACAGATGTTCCTTGAATTATAGTAATTGAATTTAATATGTTGGATTCATCCTCACATATGACTTCAAACCCTGCTAAATTATTTAGATACAATATACCATTTTGTTCAATTCCTGGCATCTCACAAGTTGGTGCGTCATTATCCAGAATTAGATTATAGATATTTTGGTTTATATTGCCAATTGTATCAGTTCCAGTTATACTGACCATACCGCTTGAAGTGATATTGGTAAATGTAACTGTCCATTGATTAATCCCTATTGTGGTACAATTTATTTCCCCGATGGATGATGAACAAGTCAAATTTATCGTAAGTTGGTCAATTGTTGAAAGTTCGAACATTCCAGTTTGGCCAATAGTGATGGTAGAATTTTCAATTAGCATGCGGTCATAGTTCGAATGATTGAGAGGCTCGACAACTACTTTACGTATCATTTGATATGTTTTTATGTTCTTCCATCCCACACAATCAGTTATTGAGATTGTAAATTCAGTTGTGGTTCCATTTGCACTAATGATTGCCTTTTGATTCGCCATTGATAAAAGTGTAGCATTTTCCAGAACCATCGAATTGTTTGAGCCACATAACGAATCATAGTAGATTACAGAGATCGATATCGTATTCATTTGTGTCGTCACTTTTTGTTGTGATTCATTTACGTCATAGTTCACCGACTCACTTAGCGACAAGTGAGGAGCATCACCATCAAAGAATACATATGCCGACTGAGTTGATGAATAGCCGAGTACAGTAGTGACCTCCATTTCAATCAAGTGTCCTCCAGCAGTAGTATTCATTTGCAGGATACCTTGAGAGTTCGCATTTGTTTGATAGAGTATTCCATCAAGCCAAATATTGACTAAGGACAAACTTTTCGATGAATTAACTGAATAATATAGATTTGCGGCTCCTAACTTTGTTACATTTGTATAACCATTGAGTACAGTAATTTCTACTGCAGTTGTGTCTGCAATATGATTTACATTCCAACTTTGATTCCATCGATTCCCTAGGATGTCAAGGAAATCACAGGTCAGGACACCATTCCCATTGGACCAGTTTACATCTTGGCTAGGTTCTATCGTTGAATTCCCACCTTGCACAGTTAGAGTCAAGTTTGACTGAATTGGGTGGTTTGTAGCACATCTGAGTGTAGTATGTTCTGAAACGTAAAGAACTCCTGACAGCGAGATTGTAAAATTACTTCCACTCACAAAACCAGGTTCATGGTTTCCAAAATAGGAAGTGTTGATGTTGGCAATACTCGTTCTTCCAACATTGTTTCGAACAAGAAGCTGAAGCATAATTGGATAATTTGTGTTCTTTATGAGTGAGCAATTTTGTTGGCCCATTAGATCTCCCAGTGTATGCAGAGTTGAGTAGTTGTGTGAAGATAAATCATATTCGATTGAGCAATTTGTTAGGTTATTTGACACTGTAAGCGAATAGTATTTGATTGAAGAAACTGAATCAGCCATTTGTATGCCAAAGGTTGAATCATACCCTAAAAATATCGAAGTTGGTAATGTTAAATTTATGATTGAATCTGTATTATCAAATAAAACCGTAATTGTACAATTATTCGAATTTCCGACTCCATCTGTTAATTTACAATTAAGTGTGTGATTTCCTTGCGAATTGACAAATATGGTGCCATTGTTTGAAATCTGACTCATGTTGCCAAATATTTCGATACTAAATTCAATTGTAGAATTCGTTTGTATTCGAATCCATCCAGATCCGGAGTTCGTATAGAATTCCTTTGTCAGGTTTGGAGCATTTGGGATATATGTGAGCACAGTGAATGATTCGGCAAAGTTACCATAGTAATCGGTAACGTTAACTCGCAATGTGAGATTTTGTAAAGTAGGTATTGATGGTGGAGAAAACATAATTTGGCTTACATTGTATGCACAATTCTGTTCAGTTCGGGATTGAATGCTTACACAAAATACTCTTGCCGGCTCTTGAGATTGGAAAATCAAATTTGAATTCGGTCCAATGAACATTCCCACTACATTTGTCGATTGAGAACGATTGTACGAGGGATTAGCGACATATGCATCAATAACAAACAAATAGTTTTGAATTACAATTTCACCAGAAGCAGTTTCGACTTTAATGTATATACGTCCGGCGTCTCCGTCTGAAAATTGAAATGATGTTGGTAATACAAATTTACACACCACATAACAGATAATTTGCGTAGTATTTGACGAAAATATCTGTACAGTGAGGTTCGTAATTGCGTAATTGTCGCTCACATTTATTGAGATCTCCTGGTTAAGTGTTGTAATCCCATTTAGGATACCTTCAACCGATAGGTTCGGGAGTGATACATCACGAATTAGTGTAATGTTTACTTCCCTTGTGTTTTCGACGCAATCTGTAATTTGTATAACTAAATTTATATTTTCACTTGTGCCGAATGGCATTGTAATGTAAAAGGAATTATTTACATTTAGACTTGTTTGCGACTGCTCAATCGTTGTGACGACTTGAATCAAGTCACATGGAGTTTGAGTTAATGTGGCTTGAGTGGAGGTTCCATTGGAGAGGACTGTATTTCCTACCCCATCGAGGTTTGGGGCTATAATACGTTGATAAATACCAAGTGATGATACTGAACCAACAGAAGTGCCTATAATTGTTCGATATACTTTTATTTCAATTTGACTATTTGGTTGAAGGTTTGCAAAGATACTGTTCCAATTTGTATGATTCATCACTACAGTTGTATTTGCTGATTGGTTTGACCACCAGAAACTATTGCCATTGGATTTCGCTTGAATGCTAAAACTCCCAACACGTATTGTTGGATTAATTTCAATCGTAGAACCATTTCCGAGATAATTGATATTCCCATTTACCAGTATGTTCTGTTTTATCCAATTTACTCCCCCTATGGTTGCCATATACATATGCGAAGAAGTGTTTGTGTTTCCAACATTTCCATACGAATCAATACATGATAATTGTAGAGACAAGTTTTGGTTTTGATTGTTGAATGAGGAAAAATATGAAAATTGATAACTGGAATTCATATCAATCGTATAGTTTAACTGGCTACCATTCTGCATTTGAATATTTAAATTACTTGAATTCAATGAATTTTCATCTAAACATTGTATGCTCAGTTGAGAATCAGTAAATACATAGTTTTCTACTTCCGTTACCATTATTCGTGAATTTGGTGATATGAAATCAGAAGTTAATGAGATTGTCACCCATGAAGATGGGTTTCCAACCCGGTCTACGGTTCGACATGAGAATGCTTGGGTTGAATTATGTGGCAATATATTTGAATTGTAAGGTGAAATTGTCATACTTTGAGTTTGAGAGAAGTTATTGTTGTATATCCCACTTTCACAATTAAGGAATTCTTCCCCAGAAAGTATATCATTTCCGTTTGAAATGATTAAGAGAGTGTTTTTGCCCATTTTCACCTGACTACCTGAATTGATTGGTGCAGGATTAATGTTTGTGATCATAGTTGGGTTTGTAGGTCCTGTATTGTCGAGCGTGAAAGTCTCGTGACTTATGCTACAATACAATTCTGAACAAGTTTCTATTTGAATTCTATAGTTCCCATCAGAATAATTTGTAAAGTTAAGTGTAACACTTTGATTAGTTGTCAAATTCATGGTGATGTTTGATTGCTTGAAAACAGTGATATTGATAGTTCCTTCACCGTTACCATTGGATTTATATGTCAAATTTATTTCTGTATTTGAATTCATATATTTGTTACCACTTGGCGCCTGATATACTGTACCACCTATGTGTATTATCTCTACATATGGTGCTGATAATGTAAAGTACAAACCAGATATCGAAGAACTTCCAATATTCCCTAACAAGTCGATGCAATAATATTCTATTTGCAGATAACCTGTTTGGAATAATGAGAGTTGATTTAGTATCGGCTGTGAACCATTTAACCAAACTGTTCCATTTGAATATGAACTTATATTCTGATGTGAATAGCTAATTTTTTGTGTAGATGATGGTACAGTATCTATACAACTGTATTGTATAGATGAATTGAGGCCAAGTGTGTTGCCAGGGTTAAGGTTGTGACTAATACCAGGGCCCTTGCCATCTTGAATCACTTGATATGTCGCAGTTGGACCAACATTTCCAATTCTGTCAATTATTTTACATTCTATGGTTTTATTTAACTCAAGATTACTCTGACCTACTAAGTAGATTTGGTTGGTATTCGAAATCGGTTGTGATACATTATTGAGTGTGCAACTTACACTGGCATAACCTGAACCACCGGCATCATCGTTCAAATTTGCTAAAGATATCGTAGAGTACAATGGTACATATTTCGTACCATTGATAGAGGTATGCGCACCCGGAATTGAAAATTGAACCAATGAAGTAACGGTTGCATCGAC
>TARA_B110000305_G_C19465859_1_pt1 | contig 24091 bp, 26 predicted proteins | sample TARA_B110000305 | Tara Oceans TARA_B110000305 (sample SAMEA4397930) | marine metagenome | biome: Polar Biome; feature: [SRF] surface water layer (ENVO:00010504); material: water (ENVO:00002006), including particulate matter (ENVO:01000060) such as... | depth 5 m | reverse complement strand
TTCAGGATGTAAAAGTTGTTGCTCAACAGTTAAAGGCCGAATCAAGATCTGAATGGGAGCACCACAGAGAAGTTTATCGGCCTTGGGGTAAATACGACTCGATTGATATCGGTGATCAATATCAGGTCAAGCGGATAACAGTAAAACCTGGTGCCAAGCTTAGTGTTCAAATGCATCACCATCGCGCAGAGCATTGGGTTGTTGTATCTGGTACGGCAAAAGTTACTAATGGTGACAAGACACTAATGCTGTCTGAAAATGAATCTACTTATATCCCTGTGGGTGTAATTCATGCACTTGAAAATCCAGGTACGGCTTTATTAGAAATTATTGAGGTTCAATCAGGTTCTTATCTAGGGGAAGATGATATTGTACGCTTTGAAGATATATATGGAAGAGTGGTTAAGTAGCAGTTCATGTTGGCGCGTTGGACGTTTAGATGCATGTTGACAGAATATAATTAAATGACATTATTTAAAGACGCAGTATTTATTGCGGATGCAAATTTATAAAGTGGGAGCAAGTTAAATGAAGGCTGTTATTCTAGCTGGCGGTTTTGGAACACGGATAAGTGAAGAAACAAGCATAAAGCCAAAACCAATGATTGAAATTGGCGGCAAGCCCATTCTTTGGCATATTATGAAAATGTACTCAAAGTCCGGAGTAAATGACTTTGTTATTTGTTGCGGTTATAAAGGCTATTTAATCAAAGAATATTTTGCCAACTACTTTCTCCATCAATCCGATGTCACTTTTAATATTGCAGAGAATCTAATGGAGGTACATGATGGGAGAGCTGAGCCTTGGAAGGTGACTTTGGTTGATACAGGTGAAAATGCCCAAACCGGAGGTAGACTTTTAGCTGTGAGTAAGTATCTCGATGCTGAGGAAACGTTTTGTTTGACTTATGGCGATGGGGTAAGCGACATAGATATTGCTAAATCTATTGAATTCCATAAGAGGCATGGCAAGCTTGCAAGCGTAGCATCAGTTTTTCCTCCAGGAAGATTTGGAGCTTTAGAACTAGAAGACTCTTCTGTTAAGAGTTTTATGGAAAAGCCCAAAGGTGACGGTGGTATGATAAATGGTGGGTTCTTTGTGCTGTCATCAAAGGTATTGAATAGAATAAAAGATTCTCAAAGTGTATGGGAGCAGGAGCCGCTCAAATCTTTAGCGGCTGATGGTGAATTAATGGCGTTTGAGCATCGAGGATTTTGGCAGCCTATGGATACCCTTAGAGACAAAAAATTTCTTGATGATCTGTGGGAGAAGAACAAAGCCCCATGGAAAACATGGTAGAGATAGAGATGTATAATTCAGAATTTTGGAATGGTAAAAAAGTTTTTATTACTGGACATACTGGTTTTAAAGGAGGCTGGACAGTTCTTTGGCTTAAAAAGCTTGGTGCAGTCGTAAAAGGTTATGCATTAGCCCCCAATACCGAACCCTCTTTATTTGAGGTCTCTAAAATCGCGGATGGAATTGAGAGTCATATTGGAGATATTCGAGATTTAGATGCTCTGAAGAAGTCTATGGAGGATTTCGACCCTGAGATTGTTATTCATATGGCAGCACAGCCATTAGTGCTAGATTCATACATAGATCCAGTTGAAACCTATCAGACAAACGTTATGGGGACCGTCAATCTATTTGAAGCTGTAAGGGTTTGTGAATCTGTTAAAGCAGTTATTAATGTTACTACTGATAAATGCTATAAAAATAACGAGTGGGTTTGGGGTTATCGTGAAAATGACCCAATGGGTGGGTATGATCCTTATAGTAGCAGTAAGGGATGTTCGGAATTAGTCACCTCGGCCTATAGGCAAAGTTTTTTCCATGATAAGACCTCTGTTTCAATTGGCTCTGCAAGAGCGGGAAATGTTATTGGAGGAGGAGATTGGTCGTCTAATCGATTAATTCCTGATGCTTTGAGGGCATTTAATCTAGGAGAACCTGTAATTATTAGGAATCCACTTGCGACGAGACCCTGGCAGCATGTACTTGAGCCTATTTCAGGCTATTTGATGCTAGCACAAAAACTATATAGTACCGATTATGAATATGCAGAGGGCTGGAATTTTGGACCAACTTCTAACGGTAACAAAGCTGTTGGTGAAGTTTTAGATTATTTAGTAGCTCACTGGCCATCTGATGTTTCTTGGGTGTTAGACGAAAGAGCGCAACCTCATGAGGCTCAGCTTCTAAAGCTTGATATTTCAAAGGCGAGGGAGAGATTGCTTTGGTCTCCTCGCTGGGATTTAAACATGGCACTAAAAAAAATTATAGAATGGCATGATGCTTTAGCCAATGGAGAAGATATGAGGGTTTTTAGTCTGAGTCAAATAACTGATTTTGAAAAAATTTCTGGGTAATTTTATCAACTTTAGATCGAGGATTATTGATGAAGTGGGCAATTTGAATTACTTTATCCTTTGCATTTTTTTGTCTGGATCCTTTTTAGGTTCCTATAGTTTATATTAGATTAATATAATGAGGTTTTGATTATATGAGTATTGAAGTTCGTACTACTGCATTGTCATCGGTATTAATAGTTATACCTAAACGCTTTGGTGATCATCGGGGGTTTTTCGAAGAAACTTGGAATGCGAGTGACCTACTAGAATGTGGAATTGATATTTCATTTGTTCAAGATAATCACTCTTTTTCGCAAGAGCAAGGGACTCTTCGAGGTCTTCATTACCAGGCACCGCCACATGCCCAGGATAAGCTGGTACGCTGTACCCGAGGCGCAATCTTCGATGTGGCGGTGGACATACGAAAGGGTTCACCCACATATGGGCAATGGGTTGGTGAAGAGCTCTCAAGAGTTAATGGTTTACAGTTACTCATTCCAAAAGGCTTCCTTCATGGTTTTGTTACTCTTATGCCGGATACAGAAGTACAGTATAAGTGTAGCGATAATTACGCACCGCAATGTGATGGGTCGGTGCTTTGGAGTAGCTTAGGAATTGACTGGCCTTTACCTGATGATGTATTACCTAAATTATCCGTGAAGGATAAAGATGCAATGTCCTTTAAAGTATTCGATTCCCCTTTTTTTTTGGAAGCATAACGTATGAAACTTTTAGTAACTGGCGGGGCAGGCTTTATTGGTTCTGCTGTTGTGCGAAAGGCCATCTCTCAAGGTTTTGAGGTAGTGAATGTGGATGCGCTGACATACTCGGCTTGTCTAGAGAATCTAGACACCATAGCAAATTGTGATGGATATATTTTTGAGCAAGTAGACATATGTGATCGCGCAGCTCTTGATCTCATTTTTGCTAAGCACAAACCAGATGCAGTTATGCATCTAGCAGCAGAATCCCATGTTGATAGATCTATTGATGGCCCAGGTGATTTTATTGAAACCAATATTATGGGCACTTATCATTTGCTTGAGGCTACTCGAGCTTATTGGTTAAAAACAGGTCGGCCTTTGAACTTTCGTTTCCATCACATTTCGACCGATGAAGTGTTTGGCTCATTGCCAGAGGATAAATCTGTTCGATTTACTGAGCAAACTCCTTATGATCCTCGCAGCCCATACTCTGCATCTAAAGCAGCATCTGATCATTTAGTGCGCGCCTGGCATGAAACCTACGGTATCCCGGTAGTTTTAACTAATTGTTCCAATAACTATGGGCCCTATCATTTTCCTGAGAAGCTAATTCCTGTGGTGATTTTAAAGGCTCTGGCTGGAGAAGATATTCCCATTTATGGTAAGGGTGATAATGTTAGGGATTGGTTATATGTAGAAGATCATGCAGACTCTCTTTTATTGGTGCTTCAGAAAGGCCGTGTAGGTGAGAGTTATAATATTGGGGGCGAAAACGAGGTTAGTAATATTGAATTGGTGCGATCATTATGCGCCATCCTTGATAAAAAAAAGCCCAAAGAGGAAGGTAGTTACGCCGAGCAAATTATCTTTGTAGCAGATCGCCCTGGCCACGATGCAAGATATGCTATAGATCCGTCGCGAATGAGGGAAGAGCTTGGGTGGCAGCCTTCAGTGACATTGGAAATGGGGCTAGCCTTGACTGTGCAGTGGTATCTCGACAATGAAGCTTGGTGGCGGCCCCTGCTTAATCGAAGTGGTGTTGGATCGCGTTTAGGTTTGAAGGTATGAGCGTCTTAGTTTTTGGATATTCTGGTCAAGTAGCTCGAGAACTCGCGTGGCTTGCTGACGAGCTAAAGTTAACATTTGTTTTTTTGGGAAGAGAGGTTGCAGATCTTTCTTTTCCAGATAAGTGTGAAGAGCTAATTCTTAATCGTGAGCCTTCGGCAGTGATTAATGCTGCGGCATGGACAGCAGTCGACGCAGCAGAGACCTCAGAGGCTGAGGCATCGGTTGTTAATGGTGAAGCACCGGGTGCTATGGCTCGCGCTTGCGCGAAACTTTCCATTCCATTTTTACATATTTCATCTGATTATGTTTTTAATGGGAGTGGTCAATATCCGTGGCGACCCCATGACTCTGTTGCGCCATTGGGTGCTTATGGTCGTTCGAAGCTTTTAGGAGAGCAATTAGTTCAAGAGAGTGGTGCGCGTGCGATAATTCTTCGAACGAGCTGGGTGTTTTCAGCTCATGGTTCCAACTTTGTAAAAACCATGTTGCGTCTAGGTGGGGAGCGAAGTCATCTTGATGTAGTGGACGATCAGGTGGGTGGGCCGACTTCTGCTAGGTCTATCGCAAGGTCAGCTGTAGTTCTTATAGAGGCGCTGCTTCGTGGTGATATTGGTGGTATCTTTCATTTCTCGGGTTCCCCTGACGTGAGTTGGGCCGAGTTCGCTAGAGCGATCATGGACCTAGCGGAACTTCCCTGCGAGATTCGACCTATCCTAACGGCAGAGTACCCTACGGCAGCACCTCGCCCGTTGAACTCGCGCATGGAATGCCAATCGCTGCTAGAAGTGCATGGCATTGCTCGACCTACTTGGACACTCGACCTCGAACACATTATTACTGAATTAAAGGAGAAATCTGATGCAACGTAAGGGAATTATTCTTGCTGGTGGGAGTGGTTCACGTCTTTGGCCAAACACTATTGGTGTATCCAAGCAGCTACTGCCAATTTTTGACAAGCCCATGATCTATTACCCACTGTCAGTGCTGATGTTAGCAGGCATTAGGGAAATCGCTATCATTACTACCCCAGAAGACCAAATTCAATTTCAAAGGCTCTTGGGGAATGGAGATCAATGGGGGGTGGATTTAACTTATTTAATACAGCCTTCTCCGGATGGATTGGCTCAAGCTTATATACTTGCGGAAGAGTTTTTAAATAGCTCTCCGTCTACCTTGGTTCTTGGAGATAATATTTTTTATGGTCATGGGCTTCCCGAAATGCTGGATCGAGCATCTAAAGTATCCATGGGAGCTACGGTCTTTGGGTATCATGTTAGTGATCCTGATCGTTATGGTGTTGTTGGATTTGATGCTAGCGGGCGAGCAAATGTCATTGTTGAAAAACCCTCCAATCCTCCTTCAAATTATGCAGTGACGGGGCTTTATTTTTTTGATGAAAATGCACCAGAAAGGGCTAAGAAGATTATTCCTTCTGCCCGGGGTGAGCTTGAAATTACCTCGCTTTTAGAAATCTATTTAGAGGAAGGTAGCCTAGTTGTAGAAACTATGGGACGAGGGATCGCTTGGCTTGATACAGGTACTCACGCTAGCATGTTAGACGCGAGTAACTTTGTTCGCACTCTAACGGAGCGGCAAGGTATGCAAGTTGGTTCTCCTGATGAAATTGCCTTTCGTAATGCATGGATTTCAAAGACTGCCCTCAGAGAACGATCCGAACTCTTCAGTAAAAATGAATATGGTGCGTTTCTCGCTCGTTTAGCTGATTCGTAAGTTCGATTGGAATGATGATGCTAAGGATTGGTGAGACTTAATTTTTTATTATATAAGAGCACAATAAATAAGATGAAAATTTTTATAACAGGAAGTAATGGCTTTATTGGAAGTCATGTAGTTAAAAAAGCATTGAATTATGGCCATGAAATAGTTGGGCTTCGTCGTTCCAATAACTTGGCAAAAATAGAGTTACCTTTTCAACCAATATGGGTCGATGGAACATTAGAAGCTGATATGCGACAAGCATTAGAGGGTTGTGAAGCAATTATTCACTTGGCAGCATATGGAGTAAATCCAAATTTTGATTCCTGGCATGAAGCGTTCCGATGGAATGTCTCTGCAAGTATCAACTTATGGAGTCAGGCTAAGCAAGTGGGTGTAAAAAGATTCATAATTGCAGGTAGTTGTTCTGAATATGGAAGGTCAGCTGAGCGCTACAAATATTTGCCATGTAATGCTCCTCTAGAGCCGATTGGTGCTTATGCAGCGTCTAAAGCAGCCGCAACACTTGCAGCGATGGCATTTGCTCGTGAAAATAATCTTGAGCTAGCAGTTCTGAGGCCTTTTCATATTTTTGGTGAAGGAGAAAGTCAAGAGCGCTTATGGCCGAGTCTAAAAAAATCCGCATTAGCTGGCGAAGACTTTCCTATGACTTTTGGCGAACAAATTAGGGATTTTACACCAGTAGAATTGGCTGCAGAAACATTTATTCACTTTGCCACAGAAGCAATCATTAATAAGGGTGAACCTGCGATTCATAACATTGGAACAGGCAGGCCAATGTCAATTAAAAGTTTTGCTGAGGATCAGTGGAAGAAATTTGGTGCGACGGGAAAATTGAAATTAGGAGAAATCCCCTACCGTAAAAATGAAGTGATGCGTTACGTGCCGCTGGTATAAGGCTTATACTGACGCGTTCCAAAATTTTGGTTATTTAAACAAAATACTACTAAATAAATCAATAAAATATAAATTAACAAAGCATTCTATGGAAAAGCAAACGTGCAGCACGTACCTACATTTTTAGATGTCTGAAAGCTCTAAATCTTTAACAGATAGTAGTTTGTTAGCAAAAAACATGCTGTTTAATTTTTTTGGACAAGCATTTCCAGTTCTGGTTGCTATCTTTTCTATACCAATACTTATCAATGCTTTAGGAGCTGGTGGATTTGGTGTTTTGGCTTTGGCGTGGATGATTACAGGTTATTTTGGAATGTTAGATCTTGGAGTTTCGCGTTCGCTTTGTTTGATGCTATCAGAAAAGCTAGGTATAAATGATATTGAAGACATTCCAGATGTAGTTTGGACTGCATTAGTACTGACAACTTTGATGGGTTTGTTTGGATTTTTAATACTTAGCTTTTTTGCTTCGACAATCGCCAATGATTTTTTTCAGATACCATTAGATTTAATTGATGAAGCTGAGAAAAGCTTTCATATTCTCGCCCTCTCAATACCAATAATAATTACTTCATCAGCACTTAGCGGAATCCTTCAGGCATACCAACGATTTGATCTTGTAAATATTGTGAGAGTTCCAATAGGCTCACTCACATTTTTAGGGCCAGTTTTAGTTTTACCATTTTCTGAAAAGCTGTCTCATATGGTTGCTGCATTGGTTGTGGTAAAGCTTATAGAGAGCATCATAAATTTTGCTTTTTGCATTAATGTTGTTCCTAAACTATTAAACAATATTCGTGTTCAGTCTTCTTATATCGTAAAGATGCTTAGATTTGGTGGTTGGATGACCGTAAGCAATATAATTGGTCCTTTAATCCTTTATCTTGATCGGTTTTTGATTGGAACAATAATTTCGGTAACTGCTGTCGCATACTATACTGCTCCTTTCGAAATCGTGAACCGCATGATGGTCATTCCTGGAGCAATCGTTGGTGTTCTTTTTCCTGCCATAGCATCTATAATTGGTGCGAACTCAGATAAAGCCAAAAGCCTTTTTTTTAATGGAGTAAAATATACTTTCATTGTAATGTTTCCTTTAGCTCTTACTCTTGTTACTTTTGCGCAAGAGGGGTTAGCTATTTGGTTAGGAGATGAGTTTTCTATTAAGGGAGCTATAGTATTAAAGTGGCTAATTATAGGAGGCATAATGTCTAGCTTGTCTTATTTTCCGTTTGCAGTAATTCATGCTGCTGGTAGACCAGATCTTACGGCAAAAGTGCATTTTATCGAAATAATTATGTATTTACCGTTAGCTTGGATTCTAATCAATAGATTTGGAATTGAAGGTGCGGCAATAGCTTGGGTAATTCGTGCTAGCTTAGACTCGGTTGTATTATTTTATTTGGCAGGTTACATACTAAAAATAACCTATCCCAAATTCCAAATATTTTTAATCTCGTTCTTAGTTCTAACCCTGCTATTTATATCCATGCTTTTTTTTCATGACCTATACTTTAAGCTTGCATTCACTGCAATATCATTGATCATCTTTTTTATCCTTAGTTGGAAAGGGCTCTTAGATTCTGATGAGAGAAGCTTTGTGTTCTCTCGCATCAAGCGAATATAAGCTATCTATTATTTTTAAATAGGATAAAAAAATTTACTAATAATAATAGTGCAGCCAATCTAAGTTTTTGCCCACCTTCGAGTTTACTATGGAGTAAGATATGCAATATACTTTTATTAATTTTTTAGGTTTAAAAAATAGAGGATAACTTTCTACGAAGGAATTTTATAGATAAATAGTTTTTATTAAATTATTTTTGATATTAAATGTAAATTTATTATTTTAAGTTTCAATACATGAGTCATACAAAAAAAGTCAAACCTAATCACAATAATATTCTTGGGGTTATCGTTACATATCACCCAGATATGGAATTGCATAAGCGAGTTGAAAAGATAAGGCATCAAGTCGACAAACTTTTGATTATTGATAACAAATCATCGCCAGATTGCATTTTAATGATTCAGAAAATTTCAACAGACCTGGATGTTGACTTAATTTTAAATGAGTCAAACCTAGGTATTGCAGAGGCCCTTAACCAGGGCTTAAAATATGCCGAAATTTTTGGAGAAAGGTATTCCTGGGTGCTTACACTCGATCAAGATACATCTTGCTATCCGTCATTAGTTCAACACTTAATAATGGCATATGAGGATTGCCCGTTTAGGAATGAGGTTGGTATTATAGGAACTAACTATCAAGAGAAAACAACAGGGCGCATCCTACATAAAAAAACGCAAGCAGAAGAAAATTGGGAGGAAGTGCAAAATTTACCGACTTCTGGTTGTATATTGTCTATAGCAGCATTTTCTAAGGTAGGGGATTTTCGAAGCGATTTGTTTATTGACCAGGTAGATACTGAATATTGTATGCGATTAAGGTATAAGGGGTATCGAGTGCTAATCTCGCCAAAAATAGGGATGATTCATCCACTGGGCTATTATCGAGTTAGCAAGCTCCACAAGTGGATGCGTGGAAGCACTATGATAACGAATTACCCACCTGTGCGGCATTATTACTGGACACGAAACGGAGTTACATTAATTAAAGAAAATTTTCTTCGTGATGTAAGCTGGTCACTTAACCAAGCTTATTACCTATTTTTCAGGCGAATTATAACTGTGCTGTTATTCGAGGATCAAAAAATTATCAAACTAGGAAACATTGTACTTGGAATTTGGCATGCTATTTTATCTCGTGGAGGAGCTAAAAGGTGAGCTGCTTTTTTTTATTAATCTTAAGTTATTTAGCTTAAATGTTGATTTTGTTGAAGTCCATAAAAGTGTGTATTTTTCTTGATTTGCTCCTAGGGTCAAATATTGATGTTATTATGCCCGCAAAAATATGGTAGTTTCCCCTTTTTGGTTCAATATAATTTAAGAAGGCTAAAATCGTAATGTTAATAATTTTTGGTAACATCAGGTTTATTTGAGTGTTCTTAATATTACTTCATTTTTCTAAAGCGAGGCTTAGAGACATCCATATAAGTTTACGAAATAGTTGTGGAGACCTATCATGCTAACTGTCATTCTGCCCATTGTGGATGTAAATAAATTTTTACCTTGCGCAATTCAATCCTTGCAAAAGCAAACATTTAAAGATTTTGTTTGTTATATTATATCTGGCCATCTGACTGAGAAGGAGATGAGGCAGCTTAGTGATATTATTTCTGATGATGGTCGATTTATTGTTCATCAGCTGCATTTAAAAGGTATTGCATTCGCCCTCAATTATGGCCTTAACTTAGTAAAAACAAAATATATCGCAAGAATGGATGGTGATGATATTTGCCATCCAACTCGCTTTGAAAAGCAACTTAACTTTCTTGAAGAGAACCCTAATTACGCTATGGTAGGTTGTCGTGTCAAGTTAATTGATTCTCATGGGAAAGAGACTAACCAAAAATTCGGTTTTTTTGAAAATGATCATGAGATACGTCGGGCTATTAAATATAGAATGCCTCTATGCCATCCGGCTATAACGGCTCGAACCGACATACTATTTGAGAATAAGGGTTATCAGTATGGCTGCACATCAGAAGATCATGAACTTTATATAAGGATAGCGCGAAACCCAAACAACATGTTCAAAAATCTTCCAGATCATCTCTTTAGCTACAGGAAGCATGATAGTCAACTTACAGGCGCTCACAACGCCAATGAAGCTTATTATAATATTGGTGGTTTTATGTTCACTGAGTTTTTGCGCACTTGGAACCCTGTATACTTAATTGGAATTCTTGCAGTCCATCCTTTCTCTCGAAAAAGCCGCCATCTTCTTAGGAAACTTAAAGGCTATTTAACCAACCACAATTTATAGCTTTTTTTAATACATAATGTACAATTCAAACATATTGGAGTCTTAATTGAAATATTTAGTCATTGGTGGCGGCGGTTTTATTGGCAGCTATGTTGTGGACCATCTACTTCGCGATGAATCTACTTCAAAAGTTATTGTTTATGATAATTTTTGCTCTGGTAAAAAGTGGCACATCAAAGAACACATGAGCAATAAAAAGTTTCAATTAGTTGAAAAAGATATATATGATCATGAAATATTTGAGCATTCTAAGAATATTGATGTAACAATTATGCTTGCTGCAAATGCAGATATCGCTGCTGCAATGACTGACCCTCAAATTGATTTTAACCAAGGAACATACCTACTTCAAATTGTTCTGGAGGCTTTGAGGAAGGGGGGCTGTAAGAAGTTGTTATATGCTTCTGGTTCTGGTGTTTATGGCGAAACAGGATATGAATTTGTAAAAGAAGATTTTAGTCCAATGGAACCAATTTCTACATATGGAGCAAGTAAGCTGGGATGCGAAGCATTAATATGTAGCTATTGTCATATGTTTGATATTAAGGCATCTGCTTTTAGATTTGGTAATGTTGTTGGAGGTAGGCAAACTCATGGAGTGGCATATGATTTCATGAAAAGGCTGAAGGGCGATTCATCATTTTTAGAAATACTTGGAGATGGATTGCAAAGCAAACCATATATTCATGTAGAAAATGTTATTTCAGCTATGTTCTTTGCATTACAAAATCAAAAGAAAGTATATGATGTTTATAATGTTGCGCCGAAAGATCCGGCAACTGTTAATGAGATTGCTGATATTGTTTTAGATCAAATGAAAATTGATAAAGCAGATTGTGTATATAAATATACTGGGGGAAATAGAGGTTGGAAAGGTGATGTACCTATCGTGAGATTAGACACTCAAAAAATAACTGATTTAGGCTGGAAATCTTCAATGAATTCTGTAGAAGCGCTAAGAAAATCTGTAAAAGAAATGTATGCAAATCTAGATAGTATTATTGAGCATGATTGATCTATTAATTGTTTCAGGTGGCTCAAAAGGTATTGGCAAGAATATTGTACTCAATGCTTCAAGCTATGCAAAAAAGGTTCTAGCTATTGGATCTTCTGATCTAATACATAATGTATCGGATAGAAAAAAAAATATCTTTACAATAAAAAGAGATATCTCAAGAATAGATAAAGGTTTTGATGAGCTCTCAGATTTTTTAAAAGAACATAACCCATCATCAATAGGCTTGGCATTGTGCGCATCAAAAATAGGAAATTTTGGTGGAATAGTAGATGCAGACTTTAAGGATTGGGAAAATTTATACAGAATAAATGTTCTAGGAAATTTATCTATCTTACAAAATATCTTAAAATTCTCAGATATTAATACTTTTATTCGTGTAATTTTCTTTGGAGGTGGGGGAGCTGCATATGGATATCCTGACTTTTCTGGATATTCATTGTCAAAAGTTGCTGTTGTAAGAGCTGTAGAAAATATCGGCATTGAATTTAAGAAAGACTATAAAAATGCCTCTATCATTGCTCTTGCTCCAGGAGCAGTAAATACAGATATGCTTGCAATTGTTGAATCTCATGGGGGCGAAGTTAAAACACGGACAAGTATTGATGAGCCAACTAATTTTGTTTTTGACTTTATTTTAGATAAAATACCATCAACTAAATTAAATGGTTGCTTTGTTCATGTCCGTGATGATTGTGGAAAGTATTTCCAAGAAAGTCTTGAAGCTAATCACTTTAAATTAAGGAGAATAGATTGAAGATACTTATAGTTGGAGGTGGTTTAATTGGTCAAGAAAGATTAAAAGCGCTCATAAAGATATCAACTGATTATTCATTAGAAATGGATATCACACTTGTTGATTTAAATGAAAGTATCATTAGCGATATTAAAAATATTTATAAAATAAAAGTAAATAATAATCTTCATGATGAGTTAGTTAAAAATCCTGAATGGGTTTTTATTTCCACCCCTCATTCAATCTCGCCAGAAATTGTAGTTGAATCTTATAAGTACACTAAAAATGTAGTGGTTGATAAACCTTTAGGAAGAAATCTAGAAGAGTGCAATAAAGTTCTCGAAGCAAAACCAGATGATGTGAATCTTCATGTTGGACTTAATTATAGATTCTATTTAGGAATAAATTTAATACTAAATCACATAAAAAATAATCTTTTTGGTGATCTTATTTCTGTAAATATGGTTTTGGGACATGGAAATTCTCCTGGTATGGAAAATTCATGGAAGCTCGACCCAGTTTTGTGTGGAGGAGGTTGTTTAATTGATCCTGGAGTTCATCTTCTAGATATTGCTTTATTAATTTCTAAATCAAATCTCATACCAACTGGAGGAAACTTTTATAAAGGTTTTTGGAATACAGGTATCGAAGAAGAGGCTCATGTTCTTCTGGTAAATGGTGAAAACACCATTTTTAATATCCAAACTTCGCTTAATAGATGGAGAAGTGATTTTAGGTTAGAGGTAAATGGAACAAAGGGTTATGGAGTTGTAACTGGCAGAGGAAGAAGCTACGGAACACAATCATATAAAACTGGTATAAGGTGGGGTTGGAAATCTGGAGTATCTCAGGCTGAATCTGAAACTTATCATTTAAAAGACTATGAAGCTGATGATTCTTTTTACGAATGTATGGTTGCGTTATTAAATCTACCCTCTTGGAAAATTCATAATAGTGAAATTTATCCATGCGACGATATAGCTGGTCAGAATATAATGAAGCTTTTAAAGAAATGTAGAAATCAACTAAAACTAAAAGAGGATATATAAATGATTTTAGTCAGGAGTCCGATGAGGATATCTCTCGGAGGAGGAGGTACTGATTTACCATCTTACTATAGAGAGCATGAGGGCTTCCTAATAGCAGCCGCAATAAATAAATATGTTTTTGTATCTGTAATGAATCCTTTTACACATGGGTACACATTAAAATATTCAGAATATGAAAATGTTAAAAATATTGAAGACATTAAACACCCAATTATAAGAGAAACCCTTAAGCTTGGTTTTAAAAAAAACTTGGAAATAACAACTCTAGCTGACCTACCATCAGGAACTGGTTTAGGGTCTTCGGGGAGTTTCACCACCGCCCTTCTACAAGCATTATATGCAAATTCATCTAAAAATCTTCACCCTGAAGAACTAGCAGAGTTGGCATGTGATATTGAAATAAATAAACTTAAAGAACCAATTGGAAAACAAGACCAGTATATTGCTTCTTTTGGCGGTATTTCTTCCTTTAGTTTCAATAAAAATGATTCTGTGGTGTCACAACATTTAAATATTTCAGATGATACATTATTTGATCTAGAAGATAACTTAATGTTATTTTTTACTGGATATTCTAGAAGTGCTGGCAAGATTCTTAAAGACCAAGAAATTAAATCAAAACAAAATAATGAAGAAATGCTTAATAATCTACATATGGTTAAAACAATAGGGCTCGAGAGTAAAAAGGCTTTAGAAACAGGAGATACTAAATTTTTTGGAGAATTAATGCATGAGCATTGGGAAAATAAGAAAAAAAGATCTGTTGGTATGAGTAATCCAAAAATTAATGATTGGTATGATATTGCAATGCAAAATGGGGCAATTGGAGGAAAGCTTGTTGGTGCTGGGGGTGGAGGTTTTCTAATGTTTATGGCTAATGATCGAAATAAACTAAGAAAAGCTTTAACCAATGCTGGAATGCAAGAAGTGAGATTTAGTTTTGATTTTGAGGGAACTAAAACCCTAATTAGATAATTCTATGTATCCCTTTATAATTTTATGTGGAGGCTTTGCAACTCGATTAGGGTCCATAGCATCAAGTGATCCTAAATGCCTTCTTGATGTTAACAATAAACCATTTTTATACTATCAATTATCTCTGCTGAATAAAATTAGACCTATGGATGTTTATCTTTCCGTGGGCCATCTTTCAGATAAATTTGATAAATTTTTAGACAACTTCAAATTTGAGAATCTAAACCTAAAATTAATACATGATGGATCTGTTCCGCTTGGTACAGGAGGCGCTATTAAAAATATTTTAAAAAAACTAGATACACCTGCCTTTGTTATGTATGGAGACTCTTTTTTAAGAGTTAATTTTTTAGAAATATTTCATGCTTATAAAAATAAGTCAGAAGGACCTTTGCTAGTGATATATAAAAATAATGGAAAGTATGATGTTAGCAATGTTTCTTTTGATGGCACTAGCATTACCTATAGTAAATCTAATCCAGATTCACTTGCTGATCATATAGATTATGGAGTGGGTATATATAAATACTCTGATTTTAATGGAACGCAAAAAAGTTTCGATTTGAGTGTTGTTCAAGAAAAGTTTTCTAAACAAAAAAAGTTGCAGCATTTTCTAGCAAATAAAAAGTTTATTGAAATTGGTACGCCTGAGAGCTACAAAGAGGCCGAGAAATATTTTAGTAAGCATGAAAATTAGTACATATAAAAACATTTTGTTAGATCGTGACGGTATTATTAATGAAGTTGTGATGAGAGATGGTGTTGTGTCATCACCAAGATCTTATAAGGAGTTTCTTTTCAGAGATGACTTTCTTGAATTTTCAAAAAAGGTAAGTGCAAGCTTTAATTTTTACTTGATCACCAATCAGCCTGATATAAGCAGAGGCTTATTAAAAAAAAATGATTTAAAAAAAATGCATGATGACCTACAAAAAACTTTACCATTTAAAGAAATGTATGTATGCCAGCACGATAATTATCACAATTGCACATGCAGAAAACCAAAGCCTGGAATGATACTTCAAGCTATCAATAAGAATAATTTACTTTTTGAGGATTGTATTATGATTGGAGATTCATTAAAGGATGTTGAAGCAGCAAATGCTGCTGGAATTGATGTTATTTTACTTAACGCAGGTTATAATAAACACATAATTTCAAAAAATAGAATTAATAGTTTAACAAGCCTTATTTAGCATTTTAAAAAGGAGAAAAAATGTCTTTTTCACAAAATTATCTGGAACAAACTTCGCAAATTGCAAGCCATTTAGACCATGCAATAATTGAAAATATTGCTGAAGAGCTAGCAGCATTAAGAAATAGAAATGGAAGACTATTTTTTATTGGTTCAGGGGGTGGTGCTGGACACTCCAGTCATGCAGTCTGTGATTTTAGAAAACTTGGAAACATAGAATGTTATACACCTAGTGATAATATTTCAGAACTTACTGCAAGGGTAAATGATGATGGATGGGATACAGCATATTCAAACTGGTTAAAAGTTAGTAAATTTAATTCAAATGATGCAATATTTGTATTTTCTGTTGGAGGCGGCAGCAAGGAAAAAAATATAAGTGTCAATTTGGTTAATTGTATCTCTCTTGCAAATGAGATGGGTGCTAGTGTTATGGGTGTGGTTGGAAGAGATGGTGGTTACACAAAGGAATCAAGTGATCTAACTATCGTTGTTCCAACAATCGATGATGGTTTAGTAACGCCTCATACAGAGGGCTGGCAAGCAGTTGTATGGCATTTATTAATATCACATCCAAAAGTATGTGTTAATGAAACAAAATGGGAGTCTACTAAGTGAGTGATTTAAATATAAAAATATATTCGGACGGAGCTAACATCAATGACATGATGCAAGCTGACAAAGAAAATACTGTTGATGGATTTACTACAAATCCAACCTTAATGGCAAGAGCTGGAATTACAGATTATTTAGGTTTCGCTAAAGAAGCTTTATCGCAAATAAAAGAAAAATCAATTTCTTTTGAGGTTTTTTCAGATGAAATCGATGAAATGTATGAGCAGGCATTGATACTTAAAGGCTTAGGAGAAAACGTATTTGTAAAAATTCCTGTGACCAATACAAAACAAGAATATACATACGATTTGATAAATAAATTATCAAATGAGGGAGTAAAGCTTAATGTAACTGCCTTATTTACAAAGACCCATATTGATAAAGTTTTTGATGCTTTAAATAAAGAAGTTCCTTCAATAATTTCTATTTTTGCCGGGAGGATTGCGAATGCTGGTATAGATCCTGAGCCAACAATGATTTATGCAACAGAACTAGTAAAAGAATATCCTAGTATCGAAACCTTGTGGGCAAGTACTAGAGAAGTTTTTAATATTATGCAAGCAGAAAGATGTGGTACTGATATTATTACATTAGCACCAAATTTAATAGCTGGTATGAAAGATATTGGAAGAGATTTAGATGAATATTCTTTAGATACTGTAGAGATGTTTTTTAAAGATTCTGTTGCAGCAGGTTTTAAAATATAAAATACATTTTGATAATTGATAGATTTCAAGCATTTTATAAAAAAAACTATAAGACCTAGGGGTCAAAGATCTTTTATTTCCTCTATACCAAAAGCAAATTGTAAAATTTTAGATATTGGTTGTGGTAGTAATTCTATTTTTTTAAAATCAACTAAACCAAATTCATCTATATATGGTGTTGATATAAGTTTTTTTGATCAGACTAATAAATCAAAATCTCTTTATCAAAAGTTAATAATATGTGAGTCTAAAGATTTTGTTCAATCAATTCAAAGTATAAACGAAAGTTTTGACATTGTAATTTCGAATCATAATATCGAGCATTGCGAAGATCCTAAAGGCACATTTAGTGCCATGGTAGATAAGGTCAAGGTAGGAGGCAGCTTGTTCTTTGCGACTCCATCTCTTGGCTCAGTTGAATTTCAAAGCAGAGGAGGAGGATTAAATTTTTATGATGATCCCACTCATGTTTTTCCAGTAGATTTATATAAGTTATTCGAATCTGAATCACACAGACTTGAATGCACATATTACAATAAATCAGCTAAGCCATTTATTTGGTGGTTTTTGGGTTGGGCTCAAGAATACATTTCAAAAAAGAAAAATTGGATCAGGCTCGGAACATGGGACTATTATGGCTATGAACAAATAATGTGGATTAAAAAAGTTGATACATCTAAATCCTAATCCTGGTGATTAATTTTATAATTTATGAAATATAATATTTTTAGAAACTTTTAGATAGCCAATAATGAAACTAACTATTGCAATTCCTACATATAATCGTAATGAGCTTTTAAAAGCTAAATTAGCAAAATTATTACCTCAAGTAACTGATGCTTGTAGAATCATTATTTTTGATAATTGCTCAGATATTCCAGTTGAAGATACTTTAAGAGATCTGCTTAAAAGCTACTCTGATATCGATATAAGCATTGTAAGAAATAGATATAACATAGGGATGACTGCCAACATATTAAAGTGTTTTGAGCAGTGCCCTGATCCTTGGTTGTGGGTCTTGGGGGATGATGATGAAGTTACTGATGGTGCTGTCGCTATGATTCTCAGTGATATAGAAATAAAAAAAGATCTGCATTTCATAACTTATTCGTGGGATCCAGATTCTTTTAAACGTGAACAAGAAGTAATTACAACAGGAATTGATCAATTTTTAGAAACATTCGAAACTTTTGGTTGTGTTTTATTCCTATCTACATCTGTATATAACATGAATAAAGTTTCTAAAAGTATGTCATTTGCACATTTTTTTCAAACGTCATACGCACCTCATTTAGTGATGTTGTTTATGTCATTAGGAGATGAGGGAAGATGTGCATACTCTAACAAACAAATTGTTACTAACAAATCTGAAGATACTCCACCGGAGTTAAGGTGGGATCAAATTTTTATTTATCAAATTACTATTTTGTTACGTTTGCCATTAAAGCCCCATACAATTGCGAAACTAAAGAAACGCCTTGAACAATTAACTCGAGTTTGGACGATATATCATTTTATTTTCACCCTCACTTTCATGAAACATGAAAAAGGTTCTATCAATAAACCTACCGTACTTTATGACGAAATTGTCCGAGGTTTTTTTCATCTTGATAGGCGCATATCGACGCGGTTAGTTTCACGGCTAGGGTATTTTATTGTTAGATATCCATTTTTATTTAGATGGACTCTTTCTAAAATTTATAAAATATTTAAGGGTGAAGAATATAAATCCGATTCTCATCTAAGGATATAAAATTTTATTGCCTAGTTAAGGAGGCCAAGATTCCATGAATATATTACTTATCACACCAGGTATAAATAAAAAGTTTAACGACAACTATCACGCATATCGTTACATAGCGGATAATAATAATAATGTTTTAGCGATTTCAAATAAAGAGAGTGCTGCTAAAGGTGGAGCTCTTCATAAGGATCTTGAGGTTGAGGTTGATGGTTCTCTAGTTATTCATAGAATTTTCAATACAATGCGTGAACAGCAATCGTTTTTACGTCGACTTCCTTACAAGAAAAAGGTGAACAATCTCGTATCTGAGTTCCGCCCAGATGTAATATTTTGTGAAGAAATTAGTAACTTAAAGTTTGCCTTAGAGATCAAGCATGAATTGGGCATACCGATTGTGCTACGGACTGAATTTGCTTTTGATGCGCATGCTCCATACCGCAGTATGGGTAGGTTATTAAAGGTTTTCAAAAATCCACTAACTGGCGATCGACTTGCCAGTCTTGTGGGCGGTCTAATATGGAGGTGGGCCTACGCTAGTGTAGATACAGTTATTTCTTGTTATTACGAAGATACTTCAAAACAACCTGAAGTCTACAATACTCCGTTTTATTATGTGCCTTGGCCAACCTATCATCCAAACATTGAAGGGGAGGCCAAAATAGTAAAGGATCGTGCGGTTTTCATTGGAGCATTTGTTCCTCACAAGAACCTGAACGAGTTTTTGGATACCATTCCTGAACTTTTAAAAAAGACACCTCTAAAAAAGTTTTGTTTTGTTGGTTTAGGGCAAGACTTAGCTGTTATTGAGCAGCTTAAAGCCAGCTATCCAGAGTCTATACAACATTACCACTCGTTAAGTCGTGAAGAATGTCTAAAATTGATTCGAGATAGTTTCTTTTCATATTCCCCCGCGACTTGGGGAGGGTGGGGATTCATAGGAGATTCTTGGGCTATGGGGACGCCCGTTGTTGTAACGCATAATCATTATGGGTTTTGTGATGATATTGATTCGGTGGTTACTGTTCCGCAGGAAATAGTAAATAGAGTTAATTCGCTTTACGAAAATGAATCTGAATTTGAGAAAGTTGGGGCAGGTGGACATAAACGTTATCTTGAAAACCACACAGCTAATGCTGTTGGAGCACGTTTTTTGGAAATTTGCTCAGGTGTGACGACTAGCTAGATCATATGTCACTGAGAAGTTTATTTTGGATTTACAGGAATTTTTAGGAATGATTTATAAAATTAGAACATTTTAAAATAATAAGTATTACTTATTTAATATACCACCTATGCTATGCGTTATAATTAGAAAAATGAAAACATATATCCTAAATCCATTAAAAAAATTGTTACCACATTCAATTAAAAGGCTTTTACGCGATAGTGTAAATAAGATAAAAAAAGTTGATGATCATAAGACTTATGTTAAGGCAATCAACAATCGTAATGGCCTTGAGATTGGGGGACCCTCTGATATTTTTAGATTTTTTATACCACTTTATCCCAATTGCAATTCTTTAGAAATTGCAAATTTTTCATCTGAATCAATCTGGAATCGTCAATATCATGACTTTAATTTAGTACCAGATTCTAATTACTTTAAAAATAAATATGCCAAGCAGCACATAGCAGAGGCGTCTGACCTTTCTAAATTTGATGATAATGAATTTGAATTTATTATATCTAGTAATTGTTTGGAGCATGTTGCGAACCCAATGAAAGCTCTTTGTGAATGGAAAAGAGTTGGTTCGGGGAATATTATATTAGTTCTTCCAAAAAAAGATGCTAACTTTGATCATAAAAGACCAATAACTACGTTTGAGCATATACTCAAAGATTATGAGCAAGATGTAGATGAACATGACTTGACAGCCTTGAAAGAAATTTTGGAACTCCACGATCGATCCATGGATAAAAAAGCTGGGACATTAGATCAATTTAAGCAACGATCCCTTAATAATTATGAAAATAGATGTTTGCATCATCATGTATTTGATAGCAAACTTGTAGAAAAAATGTCTTCACACATAGGGTTAAATGTGGTCAAGCAAACCTCCACTTCACAAAACTGGGTTTTCCTTCTAAACGCTTAGTTCTTAGTTAATGTCAGATTTTTACGAATCCCCACCTAGACAAAAGAAGCTTTTATAGTGAGCGAATACGCTTTATATATTTTAACTCTATACTTTTTTTCATTGTGTAGTGTTTTTATTGCGAGGTTCTTCGATATTAAAATTGGCAATATTATCGCAGTAGCGATAGCATTGACTGCATTTGGAGTGGCTGCCTTTCGTCCTGAGTATTTTCCAGATGTAGATACATACGAACTTCTTTATAAGTTTGCCGCTTCAGGCGATTTCAATAACCCACTTTACTGGCTTTCTCATGGAGAACCTGGATTTAAGCTTTTATCATATTTAATATCTTTTGCAGGATTTAGTTATTCTGGTTATCTAGTGATAATGTCTGCTATTTCATGCCTTTTACTATTCTATATCTCTCGCATTTCTTTTATTCCATTTGTTTATTTGTGGTTTGCTTATTTCAGCTTTCACTTTATTTTACGTGACCTTGGTGTCATTCGACTTGGCATCGCATCACACCTTATTGTTATTTTTTATCTTCAGAGAGCTATTTTTTGGCAAGCAATAACCCTTTTAACTGCTTCGCTTACTTTTCAATATTTTGCTTTTGTAGCAATTCTTGCGAAGCTGCTTTCCCGCTTCAATATTAATTTGCGTTCTCTTTCGCTTCTATTTCTGATCACATTCCTTTCTGCCAGATTTTTTAGTTTTGAAAATTTACAATTTCTTTTCCCAGAGCAGGGGGTCAACCTTATGAACAAGAATAGAGAGGGGATCAATTCAGCTCAGTTTAGTGCGGGTGGTCAGGCAATAATTTTGCCTGTTGTAAGGAATTTTTTTATGGCCTTTTTTCTTTATTTTTTGCTAAAAAATGAGTCCAGATTAGAGAATTTTAGGTTATTACTTTGGGCCGCATTTCTTTCTGGTGCGGTTTATATAATGGCTTCTGACATATTAGTAGTAGCGCAACGTTTTTCTGCTTATTTTGCGGCAGTTGTGCCCGTCTTAATGGCTTTTTTAATGCAAAGGCAGTCGATGAGGAACGATACCTTTTTTTTAACTGTTTTAGTTTCTCTGCTTAATTTTGCATCAATATTTTATTTTTACGGACCAGGGTTTCGTTTTTTTTGACGACATTTATTACTGATGCATATTCTGTAACTTTTTGTGGCAACAAGCCTTGTAAATTATTAAACTGAACTGTAATCGAGGAAAAGTAAAGATAAATTATTTTCTTGATTCATAAATATAAGGTTAAGGTTAATGTTAATGTTTAAATATATTGAAATATGGATTCTTTACTTGGTTATTATATTGAGTATTCTTTTTGCAATTGGTTTTGGTACTCTAGTGCGACAAGAATTGGTTGGACAAACCAAAGCAGGATGGATTTCTAAGACTGCATTAAGTCTTGCAGAAGCACCTATAATTTTGAAGGAGTTCCTCATAAATCACAATAAAAGACAGGATAGGTTCCCTACCTTAGAAGGTTTTGCTGGAACTCCTAATGTTCAAAAATCTTATCTTCTTCATTCAAGATATGATGGTGATTTAAAAGAAGGGATTGTTGAATTGGTTGATTTAAAAACTTTTAAGGTATTGCATGTTTGGAATCCTGATATTGATGCATTCAATGATTTGGTTGAGCAAAAGGATGATTTAAAATATTTAGATAGAGATAAATATGAAGGAAAAACTTTTTTAAGACACCCACAACTGACTGCTGAGGGTGGATTAGTGTTTCAGGAATTTACCCCTCTTAGGAAAATTGATAAATGTTCCAATTTAATTTTTCAAAATACCAATGACATCTTTCATCATTCTATAGAAACAGATTCAGAAGATAATATCTGGGTTCCTTCTTACCTATATCCTCAAAGCTTACCGACTAGAAAAGTCGGGAGGGATATTGTGCAAAATGGTGGTTATTTTGATGATGCGATCGTTAAATTATCACCTGATGGACAGATACTCTATGAAAAATCTGTATCACAGATTTTCATAGATAATGGGTTAGAGTACTTACTATTTTCGGTTGGAGATAATCGATTTGAGCTAGACCCAATTCATTTGAATGATATTCAACCAGTTAATGCAGATGGCAAACATTGGAAAAAAGGAGATGTGTTTTTATCATTGCGACATCAATCTATGGTTTTGTTATATAGACCAACAACCAATGAAGTCATTTGGAAAGGGACCGGTTCATTCTTTCACCAACATGATGTAGATATTATAGATGATCATAGAATCTCTATTTTTAATAATAACTCTAAATCTTTTGTAGATGGTGATACCGTCGATGGTGATAATGAAGTCATTATTTATAACTTTGAAACAGATACATATTCATCATATCTTAAAGACAGTCTCTTTGAGAATGATGTAAGAACAATCACTGAAGGTAGGGGTCAGATTCTTCCTAACGGGGACTTATTTATTGAGGAAACCAACTATGCAAGAACACTCTATTTTAATGCAGATGGATCATTGAAGTGGTCACATGTTAATCGTGCTGATGATGGATTTGTATACGCCCTTGGTTGGTCTAGAATTTTATACACCCAAGATGACATCCAGACTGTAAATAACTTACTGGAATCTAAAGGAACCTGCAATGAATAAATTAATATTATGTTTATCTCTCTTTTTAATCTCGATGCCTTCTTATGCATATCTCGGGCCTGGCGTGGGTGGTGGAGCAATTGCTGCTGTTATTGGTTTTTTTGCAGCAATCTTTCTAGCATTGTGGGGAATTTTATATTACCCAATCAAACGTGCATTAAAGAACAAAAAAGAAAAAAAGATTGCTTCTAAAGAGTCTAAAAGTGATTCATGATGAACCACTTTGCTCTATTGTTGATTTGTATTTTATCCATTGAAACTCTTGTTTATTTTAATTTTTTTTCTCTTTTAAAATCAATTCTCCAAGTAACGAAAAGAGTCAGGCATATCCTTCCTAACAAAAATATTAGTGATCACTGGAAAGAGGTGGTAATACCCGCATATGCACTGAAGATAATGAAGTATTCAATGAAAATTCTTTTAGTTCTTCTGTGCGTTGTTTCTCTCTTTCTTACTGCTGATATTTTAATAACAGGATTTCTAAAATTCACAGTATCATTGATTGGAGTCATAGAATCTATGGTCTTTGCATTTCTCTATTTTCACATTAAAAATTTAGTCATGAAAAAATGAATAATTATTCTTGGTTGCAACAAAGATTACATCAACTTGTACTCTCATCTCAGTTTTTACGTGAGGTAACATTTGATTTTGAAAGTTCGTTCTTATCTTCTGTGAGTGAAAGTGATAATCATGT
>TARA_B110000305_G_scaffold47737_1_pt1 | contig 24194 bp, 25 predicted proteins | sample TARA_B110000305 | Tara Oceans TARA_B110000305 (sample SAMEA4397930) | marine metagenome | biome: Polar Biome; feature: [SRF] surface water layer (ENVO:00010504); material: water (ENVO:00002006), including particulate matter (ENVO:01000060) such as... | depth 5 m | reverse complement strand
TCCAAACTTCCTATAATTGGATTACCATCTTTTGGCATTGGCACATGTAATGAAATAAAATCTGATTTATTTAGTAGCTCTTCCATGGAGGAGATATTTATAGTAACATCTAATTTTTGATTAGCAATATCTAATTCGATAGTTGCTTTTTCCATAAACGGATCAAAAGCCAAGACATTCATTCCAGCACCTAAAGCATATTTTGCAGTATTCTGCCCAATCCTTCCAAAACCTATAATCCCAATATTTTTCCCTCTTAACTCAATGCCTTTAGCATATTTCTTTTTTAAAACCTTAAAATCATTTTCTCCATTTTGTGGCATATTTCTATTGGAGTCAAAAACAGATCTAGAAATACTAAATAAGTGAGCCATTACAAGTTCTGCAACAGATTGAGAGGAAGCGGCAGGTGTATTAATAACTAGTAATCCTTTCTCTTTTGCATATTCAACATTGATATTGTCCATTCCGACGCCGCCTCTACCGATAATTTTAATCGAAGCACAATTATCAATAATATCATTCCTTACTTCGGTTGCACTTCTTACTAAGATTACCTCAATTTCATTTTCATTTATGTAATTCACTAAATTAGACTGATTTACATGTTCTGTTTCAACACTAAAACCTGCATTTTCTAATTGGTCAATACCAGATTTTGAAATACCATCATTTGCTAAAATTTTCATAATTAACCTTTTTTATTTTCTAATTCTCTCATGATTTCTACTAAAATATTTACACTTTCATAAGGCATTGCATTGTACATAGATGCTCTAAAACCACCTACTGATCTATGTCCTTTAAGTCCATTAATATTTGCTTCTACTAACATTTTATTAAATGTTTCATTTAATGCATCGTTTGTTAAAGTGAAAGTTACATTCATTGAACTTCTGTCTTCAATATTAGCTGTTCCACGGAACAAAGAACTGTCATCTATTTGTTTGTAGATAAGATCTGATTTTTTTTCATTTTGTTTTTCGATGAAAGATAATCCACCAATTTTCTTTAACCATCTCAGGTTAAGCATGGACGCATAAATAGGAAATACTGGAGGAGTGTTAAACATTGAGTCTTTATCGCTATGTGTTTTAAGATCTAACATCGTTGGAATTGGAACGCTACTTTTACCAAATATTTCTTTTTTACAAATATAAAGAGTAGTTCCTGCAGGGCCCATATTTTTTTGGGCACCAGCATAAATTAAGTCAAAGTCTTCAATATTTACTTTTCGAGAAAATATGTCAGATGACATATCGCAAGCTAGTGGGATATCACCTTTGTAGAATTTTTTAATCTGGGTGCCAAAAATTGTATTGTTAGAAGTTACGTGGAAATAGTCAATATTATTTTCTAGTGTATAATCTTTAGGAATATAATTAAAGTTTTTATCTTCAGAGGAAGCTATAGTAATTGAAGTGCCCATAAATGAAGCCTCTTTTGCTGCTTTTTTAGCCCAGGCACCAGTTACTAAATATCCGCCAGTTTTATGAGATCCCATTAAATTATATGCAGCTGTTAAAAAACCTAAACTAGCTCCTCCTTGCAAAAATAAGACTTCATATTCATCAGGAACATTTAAAATTTCTCTAACTAGTTTTCTGGCTTCCTCCATTACAGCAACAAAATCAGTACTTCGATGAGAAATTTCAATTAGCGAAAGACCAGATTCGTTAAAATTTAAAATACTTTTTGCAGATTTTTCAAAAACTTCGTTTGGAAGAATGCAAGGACCCGCGCTAAAATTATGGACTTTTGGCATGATTAATTTTTAATCAGTAAATATTGTAAAATTAATGATAGTGAATTATAGCGTTTACCCTTAATTTATTAACTTTTTTAATCTGTTATCAACAAACCCATTTATTGGTAAGTTATTTATTTGGGTCGTTAAAAGGTCTTTTCAGAACTTTAAGAGACTTGGCATCAAAATTTCTTTTAAAATTCCATTCATTTTCGTTCCATTGAAAAGCATCGAAACTTAAATCTGTTACATACCAATCTGCAAAATCTTCTAAATGGGGAGATGGTGGCATCAGGTGGTCAAAAATTAGGTAATCTTCTTTTCTAGCGTGTCTATGTTTTAAAGACATATAAGATTGTTTATTGTATTGGAAAATGACTCTTTTTTTAGTTTTACCATCTGGGTATTTAAAAATTGGTACTCCAAATTGTATTTTATTTTTTTTGCTTATTACCATTGATTCAATAATCTTTTTATTGGAAAACATATTATTTCCGTCCCATCCCAGAAGAGTATATACTGTTCTATTTTTTCTTTGTTTAGGAATTATGGAATAATACAATGCTCCAAACCACGAATTAGCATCCAAAGAAGAGTACTCAATTTCTGGAATATCATTTTTAAAATCAGTTAATTTCAAGATTTCAAGGTTTTTCATTAAAATCCAGCATTCGTAATGTTGTTTTTGATTAGATAATTCAATATTCCAGTTGAAAATCCTGAAATTCCCATCTGGTGATATTGCTGTGCTCATGAATTGTGAAAGGCTGTCAAAGGGATAATTGAAGATTTCACTTTTGGATATTGCTTCTTGTAAAACATTTTTAAAGTCCTCATTAAGAGCTATTGCTTTGTCGTGGTTTTTTTCGAAATGGACATCTTCAAGATTATTTATTAGTTTTAGTTCATACTCTTGGATAGTCTGTGAGTTTAAAAAACCAAGAACAAACAAAAAACAAAAAATAAATTTCCATTTTAACATAAACTAAATTTACCAAAAATGTAAGTACTAAGAAATATGAAGGCTATCCTTTTTTTCTAGTAAGGAACTTTCTTGTTCGACAAAATTTTCATCTGGCACACAACAATCCACTGGGCAAACTGCAGCGCACTGAGGTTCGTCATGAAATCCAACACATTCTGTACATTTGTCATTGACAATAAAGTAAACATCCATTTCAACAGGCTCATTTTCTTTATCTGAATCTACTTCAATTCCAGAATTTTTACCTTTATACTTTCCTTTAAGAGATGTGCCATCAGAAAACTTCCACTCGGCACCACCTTCATAAATAGCATTATTCGGGCACTCTGGTTCACAAGCACCACAATTTATACATTCGTCTGTTATTTTAATTGCCATTTGATAATGGTTATATATTTGTACAAATATAACATGTTAATGATTAAAACTAAAAACGTTTATAAAAAAGCACCTTTAGTCCAATTGGGTGAATTTCTTTCCAATTTTATAGAATCTAATTCTTGGCCAGGGCTTCAATGTGGAGTAAACCAAACAGAATTTGAAAAATTTCAAATTTCCGTTGATAAAGCTTTCTTAAATAATTCATGGTTTTCTCCTAAAATGATTCATTTATCCCTTGAGTCTTGGTCAAAAAACTTGACGCAAGATAATATAGAAAAGTGGGTAAGTAAATATGAAATTTCAAAGACAATTGATAAAAATGTTCTTATAATTTGTGCTGGGAATTTACCTTTGGTTGGTCTTCACGATGTTATTTGTTGTGTTTTATTGAATTTAAATACTCAAGTAAAGCTTTCTAAAAATGACGATATTCTTATACCTGCAATTTTAAATATTCTTTATTTATTTGATTCTGAAATTAAGAATAAAGTAAAGATTTGTGATGAAAAACCTCATAATTACAATTCTGTAATTGCTACAGGAAGTAACAATAGCAATAGGTATTTCGAATATTATTTTGGTAAAATTCCTCATATTTTTAGAAAGAATAGAACATCTATTGCTGTGATTGATTCCAAGGTTTCCGATAAAGAATTAAATAACCTTTCTCACGACATATTACAATATTATGGACTAGGATGTAGATCGGTAACTAAACTGTATCTCCCTGAAAATTTTAGTATTGATAGGATTTATAATTGTGTTTTTAATTACAAAGATTTGGCAAATCATAATAAGTATATGAATAACTATGATTACAATAGATCCATTTTTTTATTGGGAAAAAAATTGTTTTTTGACAATGGATTTTTAATTTTGAAAGAAGATAAATCATTGTTCTCTCCAATAAGCGTTGTAAATTTTGAATATTACTCCAGCTTAGAAACATTAGAAAAGGAATTAGATGTTTTGTCAAATGAAATCCAATGTAGGGTGGGAGCAGGTGGAATTCCATTAGGAATGGCTCAAAAACCAGATATTTGGGATTATGCTGATGGTATAGATACCATCGATTTTTTAATAAAAAAGTAAATTATGAATGTTCAAGAAATAAAAGAAAGATTAATTAAAGGAAACCAGTCTTATATTGCAGATACTGAGAATCTAACAAGTGATTCTTCTCTAAGAGAGACATTAACTAATGGTCAAAGTCCATTTGCAATTATTTTAAGTTGTGCCGATTCAAGAGTTGTTCCAGAAATGATTTTTGATTGTAATATTGGAGAGCTATTTGTTGTTAGAGTCGCTGGTAATATTGCCAATAGTAGTTCAATTGCAAGTATAGAATATGCTGTAGCTCACTTAAATTGTAAAATGATTTTGGTTTTAGGTCACGAAAGTTGTGGAGCAGTTACTGCCGCAGTTCAAGGAGGAGATAATGGTCCAAATTTAAACCATCTGGTAAGTCATATTTCAGATTCTGTTAAAATGGGAGAAGGCAAAGAATTAATTGATGTAATAAAAATTAACGCTAATAACAATGCTAAAACATTAGTGGAAAACAGTGTGATTTTGAAAAATGCTGTAGATCAATCTGGTTTGGTAATTCAGTCTGGTTATTACAATTTAGGTTCTGGAAAAGTTGATTTTTTAGATTAATTATTCTAAAAAAACCAAAGTTTCCGTTTCTGAAATATCTACTCTGATATTTTCCTGTATTGTAGTGGATAGGGTTAATCCAACCCAATCTGCTTTTATTGGAAAATGCCTGTGCCTTCTATCTACCAATACAACGGTATTCATTTTCTTTATGTCTTGACTTAGTAAAAAAGCTGCTGCGTGCATTAAAGTTTTGCCTGAGTTTAAAACATCGTCAATTAAAATTATTTTTTTGTCGTTGAAAGAAGTTTCTGGGTCTAAAACAACTTTAGTTTCTAAAGGTTGTTTTTTATTTATTTTAAGTTCAATAAGTTTAACTTTTGATAACAAGTTATTCTTACTGAGTAATACTTTTAATTTTTTACCCAACAAAAATCCATTATTGCTTATTCCAACAATAAATAATTCTTTTTCGTCATGGTACTGTTCAATAATTTGAAAAGCTATTCTCTCTAGCTTTTTATTTACATCATCTCCATTTAATATTAACGAACTTAACTTTTCCATAAACTAAAATCTTGCTACTAATTTAAGATTTAATCTTCTAGATGTTAGAAAACTAGGAATAGAATATTGTCTGCCACTAACATCTCTAATCCAAGTATAGTTGGTAGTATTGGATATATCTAGTAAGTTAAAAACTTCAAATGCAATCCACATAGACTCCACACCATTTAATATAGATTTCTTTTTAAATTTTGACTTATCTGTTTCGTTATTAATTAAGTCTTTAGAAAAACCAATATCTACTCTTTTATAAAAACTAGATCTTAAAGTGTCTGAAAACCTTTGATTCCCTGGTGGGCCATAAGGTAGTCTAGACCCAACTAAAACATTAATATTTACTTTCATTGTACTCCATTTAACTTTTTCTGTGTCCCAGTCATTTGGCATTTGGTCTTGAAAAAACATAGAAAATGAAAGTCGTTGGTCGGTTGGCCTTGGAATTAATCCAGGTTCAAAACGTGTACTATCGGAAATATTTTGATCTATTGTATATCCCGGAATAATTTTCTCCCCCTCTATGTTAAAATATTCGTAATAAAAATCATTGACTAGGTCTTCTTTAGTTTGTAGCCAACTTAAAGATGCATAAGATTGAATACCCTTAACAAACTCTCCGTTAATTTTTAAATCTATTCCTCTAGCATATCCGGAAGCTAAATTTTCACCATAATAATTTACCCTTACATTTTCAATTTCATATGGAATAATATCGTCTAAAAATTTATAATAAATTTCAGAACCAAGCTTAAACTTCCTATCCCACATATTAAAAACTAAATCTCCTCCCGCTACTAAATGAATTGATTTTTGCGCTCTAATCATAGGATTGAGTTCTCCATTTAAGTTTCTTGCAGCTCTATAAAAGGGAGGTTGGTAATAATAACCAGTTGCCAATCTAAAAGTGATATTTTTTCTTGAAATTTTTTGATTTTCGAATTTGAAAAAAGCAGGTCTCCATTTAAAATTTATTCTTGGTGATAGTACTGTTTGGTTATTGTAAGTCCAGTAGTTTGCTCTAAGACCAATTGTAGCTGTAAAATAATCTTGTGTTGAAAATATTGTATCAATAGTGTTTAGACTGTCTACATTGTATATTAAATGAACATTTTTTTCTTTGTTAAATTTAAATCTGTGTTGGACAAATCCAGTCACTCTTGAAGATTCAATTTCATTATTCGCTCTGATAAACTTACTTAAGTTAAGTTCTTGATAAGGAATATTATTAGGATCTTGGTATCCAATACTATCCTCGGCTCTAGGGGTGTTGAATCTTGCGGAATCAAGGTAATTCCATTCTTTTATATTATTTTTAACTTGCTCGTTTTGTACTTTTATTCCCCAGGATGTTTTTTGGTTTTCATGGTTGAAATTCCCTTTGTGATAGAAGTTGATAACATTAGCTTTAAGTTCGTTCCTTGCGTGGTTTAGAAATGCTCCAACTCCTCTGTTGTATGCAATATCTCCATATTGATCACTTCCCAAGTCTCTCTCCAATTCATCAAGTCTATATTCTCCTAATAAATCAAAGTATTCTGTTTCATTGGTGTTGAATGTTGAAATATAATATTTCAAGGATAAATTTTCTGATTTTTGATGTTTTAGAGATACAGCTCCCATGTAGGTTTTGTATTGGGTATTTTCTTGGCCTTCGTAATAGACAGTAAATCTCAAAGCTTCATTAATATTTCCAAAGTTTGTTTGTCTATTCTCTGGTCTAACTGAAAAGAGATTATTAGCAGATGTTCCAAATATGGAAAGTTTTAATTTCTCAGTGATGTTAAAATTGATTAGCCCTTGGACATCCATAAATCTTGGTTGGTATTCGCCTTTGGTGTCAAGAGCTCCTAATAGGTAAGCATTAGTCCTATATCGAAAACCAATATTATAATTTATTAGTGAACTTGGCCTATCTCCAAACTGAATTTGAGTTCCTAAAAGACTAGTGGATAAATTTGCTTCAAAATCTACTGGCTCTTTGTAAGAAATGTCTAATACACTTGAAAGCTTGTCACCATATTTTGCATCAAAACCACCAGCTGAAAAAGTTATATTTTCTATCATAGATGGGTTTATAAAACTCAGTCCTTCTTGCTGTCCTGATCTGGCTAAGAAAGGTCTATAAACTTCAATACCATTTACATAAATTAGATTTTCATCAAAGTTTCCACCTCGAACACTAAATCCGCTAGACAATTCATTATTCTGCCTTACTCCAAACCCAACTGAAGAAAGTAATCCTTCTATGTTGCCACTTGGCAATGCAATATTAGAGGCATTGATTGTGGGAAGTATTTCCGTAGGTGAACTCCCGGGGTCTTTGTACTCTACTTCCAAAGTTTTTAAAACTTTATTTCTCATTTTAATATTTAGAGTTGAATTTTTTTCAGGATTTATGGTTTTAGTTATTTTTTTGAAGTTTACATGGGTTATTTCAATGGTTGTTTTTCCATTGCTTTCAATAGAAATATCGAATAAACCATTTTTATCCGATACTGCCCCAGTAGTTTCCTTTATCTCATTAGTAATTGCTTTAATATTTGCATTACTAATTGGGTTTCCATTTATATCTCTGATATTTCCTTTTACTATAATTTTTTCCTGTCCAATAGCTATGAATGAAATTAATAACACAAGAAACAATAAATTATATTTATTAAATATCATCATTTATTGTTTTTGAAATCCCCTCTTTTCCATGCTTGAATAAATTGTGCCCACGCAATGGGGTTTAACAAGCTTATAGGTGCATACTGACCAGCATAATATAGCTTGTTTTGAATTTGTTGCTGTTGCCATTTGAAATTAAGTGCTCCATCCATTGGTGTAAACTGCATTCTTTCATTAAGTTTTTCTCTTGAAAGATTGTTCATAGCTCTTTTGTAATCGTCATTGGGTATCTCAGTTTCAACAAAGGCTTTTGCAAATTGTTCTTTGGATGGCCATGGATATATAACGACTGTATTTAACATTATAGTATCCTGATACATTATATGAATTAATGAATATTTATTGGTAGTAAGTGTATCAGGGATAGTGAACCTCGATTTTTTATAGCCTATACTACTGAAAATAATTGTATCACCTTTTTTTGCTACAAAGGAAAAATATCCAAAATAATCAGAAATAGTTCCTCGTTTTGTTTGATTATCTATTATACTACAATAGGGTACTGGCTGTAAACTATCTTCTGAAATAGCCACTCCACTGAATTGAATAAAATCTTCCTTTTTTTGTGCCAACGTATTAAATACTAAGCCTAGAATAAAAAGATTTAATAAGTATATTTTTAAGATTATTTTAATTTTTTTTTGATTTGATGTTGTTTTTAAAAACTGAAAATTAAAATACCCGTAAGTATTCCAACTGAAATTGTAAGGATGTTTTTAATTTTCCCTTTTGAGTTGTGGTGGTCTTCAAATATTAATAATGTAGTTATATGCAGTAGCATTCCACAAGAAACAGCTAATAAATTGAAAGAAAATCCTCTGAAAAAATCAATATTAACTACAAATTCTCCAAAAACTCCACCTAAAGGACTAGATACTGCAAATAGTAAAAGAAAAATAACCTTTTTTAAATAGCTCGAGTTTATACTATTTAGAAATATAATTAATACAGCAGCAATTGGTAATTTATGAATAAGAATTGTTGATAGATATATTTCTGAAAAAGAGCTGTCAATATTTGTCAAATTGTGTTGATGAGAAGATATTTCAAGAGTGTTAATGGGCATTCCTTCAATAAATGAGTGAATGGCTAAACCAATGAAAATAACGATTAGTTCTTTATTGGAAATTTCTCCATGTAAATGAACATGTCCATGTTCAATTCCCTTAGAAAGAAGTTCCAGAAGAATTTGGATTATAAATCCTGCCAATAAATAATAGCCAAGTTGATGATTGTGGGTTGAAAATAATTCTGGCAAAACATGCGTGCATAAAAGTGTTAAAACTAAAGCCACACTAAAGGATATAATTACTGGCTTAAATTTTTCAATCTTTTTGTAGAGAATTTCTGTTAAGATTCCTACAATTAAAACACTAAAAAATAAAATTTCAATCATTGGCTAATTTTTTGGCACATAGAATTAACCTATTGCTGTTTAAATCGTACGGGTTCATTTGGTAATCTCCAAAACTAGAAAGAAGCTCAAACCCTGAAATACCCAACATTTCCTTAAAGTCTTCAATTTTAAAAAGCTGCACCTTTTCTTGGAAGTTAAATGTCAAATCCCCATCAACAATTTCAATGGTCTTAACAACATAATTGTCAACTATTTTTTTATGGATATTAAATTCAATACCGTCGAAATTTATTGTTTCTTTTAATCCATTAATTGTTATTTTTATTTTCTCCGAATTTAAAAAGTCAATAAATAGTAATCCGTCTTTTTTCAGGTGGTTATTACAATTCTTTAGGACGTTTATGTTGTCTTCATTTTTTTTAAAATAGCCAAAACTCGTAAATAGATTAAATATGTATCCATACTTAGTCTTGGTATCAAAATTTCTCATATCTGAAATGAAAAATTTTAAATTCTCTATTTTGTTTTTTTTTGCTAGTGTAATATTTTCCGATGATATATCTATTCCATCAACAAGTTTGAAATGTTCACTTAAACTTATGGAGTGTCTTCCATTTCCGCACCCTAGATCCAAAACAGTTTCATTTGAATTTAAAGATAAATTTGAAATAATATTTTTAATGAAATCGTTTGCTTCATTTTTATTTCTTGATTTATAAAGTATATGGTAATACTTGGAATTAAACCAATCAATAAACCAATCGTCTTTTTTACTCATTAAATTCTTTAATTACAAATGTAAATCTAACATATAATTTATTTTCAAAAGCTTTTTTTGCTTATACATTCAACAATTTATTATATTTGGGTTAAGAATATGGCTACAACAACATTTGATTTATATAATTTAATGGAACGTGATAACGTTCTGTTGGCATTTAAAGGGACAGTAACTTCTGATCTATTGTCTTCAGTTTTTCAAATTATGGAATCTAAAATGGTAGATTTAAATGATTCCCCCGCTACCAAAAAGAAAGTTTTTAATGTTTTGGTAGAATGTTTGCAAAACTTATACCATCATATAGATGATTTTGATAACGAAAATACAATTTTCGATACCTCAACAGGTGATAAAAAATCAGCTATTTTTAGTATAAGTAGACACGAAGATTATTACAACATTGTTACGGGAAACTTTATTTATCCTAAGAATGTTGACGAAATCACTTCTAAAATAACCCATATAAATTCTCTTGATAGAGACCAGCTAAAAGCTTATTACAAAGAAGTTTTAGGTAATGGTAAATTAAGCGAAAAGGGTGGTGGTGGTTTAGGATTAATTGACATTGCAAAAAAATCTAGAAACAAATTAGGATATAGTTTCAAGGAGATTGACAAGGATTATTCTTTTTTTACGTTAATAGTTAAAATTTTAAAAAAATAGTTATGGAAGATTTAAAACACGAAGGTTCTGCAAAAACACCTGTAGTTGAGTTCAACTCTAACGGTGAATTATTGCTTAAAGGTAGATCAATTCCTGAAAACTCAATTGAGTTTTACAAGCCTTTAATAGAATGGCTAGAATCCTATTCTGAATCTCCAAATAGCACAACAGTTTTAAGTGTTCAGTTAGAATACTTTAATACAAGTTCTTCGAAATGTATTTTGGATGTCTTTAAAAAATTAGAATCAGTTTCTGGTAGTGAAATATCTGTTAAATGGCACTATGAGGAAGATGATGAAGACATGCTCGAGGCAGGTGAAGATTACGAAGCTATTATTGATTTACCTTTCGAGATGATTGAAGTTGAAGAGATATAGCATCTAAATTTATTTAATATTAAAGCTGTCTATGGACAGCTTTTTTTTTATCTTATGAATAACACCATAATAACGTTAGATGGGCATTCTGGATGCGGGAAAAGTACACTAGCTAAATCCCTTGCCAAAGAATTAAATTTCCTGTATATAGATACTGGTGCTATGTATAGAGCAATTTCATTATTTTTTTTGGAATCAAATCAAGTTCTAAAGAATGGAATTTTAAGTTCGTACTATGAAGAAACACTGGACTTGGTGAATATTGATTTTTCAGAACCCAATGAAAATGGAGAAAGTTGGGTAAGATTAAATGGGGAAATAGTTGAAGATAGAATAAGAAATATAGAAATTTCTAATTTGGTAAGTGAGGTAAGTAAAAACACATTGGTTAGAACCAAAATGGTTTTAATACAACAATCTTATTCTAGTATAAGCAATCTTGTAATGGACGGTAGAGATATTGGTTCTGTGGTTTTCCCTAATGCTGATATTAAATTTTGGGTTACTGCTTCTGCAGATAAAAGAGCTTATAGAAGATGGTTAGAGTATAAGGAGAATGGAAAAAATATTTCCATTCAGGAAGTCACTAAAAACATTAATTTTAGAGACGAAAATGATCAAAATAGAAAAGTTAGTCCATTAATTAAGCCTGAAAATTCAATAATCATTGATAATACAGAAATGAGTATAGAAGAAACATTTCATTTTGCTTTAAATCACATCCAAAACCACTTAGGTAAATAAATTGGAAAGAATTCTATTTGAAATAGCCTATAATGGTGCCAAATACCATGGTTGGCAAAAGCAAGATAATGCTTTAACAATTCAAGAGACAATAGAAAAAAACTTTTCTATGTTGCTTAAATCTAAACAAGATGTTACTATTATTGGCTGTGGAAGAACAGATACAGGAGTTCATGCTGAACAATATTTTTTTCATGTGGATATCTCTAAAGACGAAGATTTGGATTCGCTTTTAAATAAATTAAATCTTATACTTCCGTCGGATATTTTAATTAAAGATTACACAATAAGAAAACTAGATTTTCATGCAAGATTTAGTGCTTTAAGCAGAACATACGAGTATAGAATATCTCAAAAAAAAGAACCTTTTTTAAATACAATGTTTAACTATGTTAGTTACAATTTAGATGTTGATTTAATGAACGAGTCGTGTAAAAAATTGATAGGGTTTAATGATTTCACATCTTTTAGCAAAGTACATACTGAAGTCAACAATTTTAATTGTCATATTTATGAAGCTTACTGGACCAAAAACCACCATCAGCTTGTTTTCAAAATAAAAGCCAATAGGTTTTTAAGAAATATGGTTAGAGCCATAGTAGGAACAATGTTACTTGTTGGGAAAAATAAAATTTCTGTACAAGATTTTTGTGATATTATTGCATCTAAAAGCAGATCATCTGCTGGTCCTTCTGTAAAAGCCAAAGGATTATTTTTAACCAAAGTTGATTACAATTCCAATGAGTAATAATCCTAAAAAAAATTGGGATTCTAAATTGTTTAGAAGAATTTTAGGTGTTTCCAAGCCTCATATTCATCTATTTATTTATGGTCTTGTATTAACTTTCTCTCTTGCTTTCCTTTCCCCGTTAAGGCCTTATATTATTGGTAAACTAGTTGGAGAATATGTGAGGTTGTCCGATGAGAAATCTTTGTTTTATGGTGCTTTAATTGTTGTAGCTATTTTAATTGTTGAATCCTTAATGCTTATAGCAGTTTCTTATCTCTCAAGTGACTTAGGTCAAAGAGTAGTTAAAGACTTAAGGGATCAGTTATTCAAACATATTACCAAGCTTAAACTTAGATATTTTGACCAAAACCCAATTGGAATGCTGGTTACAAGATCGGTTAGTGATATGGAAACAATTGCCGAAATATTTTCCCAGGGTATTTTAGTAATAGCTGGTGATTTACTCAAGTTAACTGGAGTACTCTGTTTTATGTTTTACATAAACTGGAAACTCACTTTAATTGTTCTCATTCCTATTCCAATTCTTCTTATAAGTACGAGGATTTTTAAAAATGCAATTAAAACTTCATTTCAAGAAGTGAGAAAGCAAATCTCTGTTCTTAATTCTTTTGTTCAGGAACATATTACAGGGATGAATATTGTTCAAATATTTAGTAGGGAAGGAGTTGAAGCTGGGAAATTTAGTAGGATAAACTCTGCCCATAAAAAGGCCCATATAAAAGGAATTATGGCTTATTCAATATTTTTTCCAGTAGTAGAAATATTAAGTGCAAGCTCCATTGCTTTGCTAGTTTTATTCTGCATTTGGTCTATTTCTTATGGTGGTGTAGATTACGGTACTGTAACTACGGAGATGATGTCATTTGTTCTTTATGTAAGTATGCTTTTTAGACCAATTAGAATGTTGGCCGATAGGTTTAATACTCTTCAAATGGGAATGGTAGGTTCTGCTAGAGTTTTTGAACTTTTAGACACCAAAGAATATATTTTTCAAAAGGACCATTTAAAACCTGAAAGTTTTAAAGGCAATATAAAGTTTAATAATGTTCATTTTTCTTATGATGATAAAACGTCTGTATTTAAGGGTTTAACTTTTGAAGTAAATGCGGGTGAAACTGTAGCAATTGTAGGCCCAACAGGATCTGGTAAAACATCTTTAATAAATTTAATTTCTAGATATTATGAGTTTCAAAATGGCAGTATAAAATTAGATAATTTTGATATTAGAAAACTAGATTTAGATTTCTTAAGATCTAAAATTGCAGTTGTTTTGCAAGATGTTTTTCTTTACAACACGTCCATATTAGAAAACATTACTATTGGAAATACAAATATTTCAAGAGAGGAAGTAATTGAGTCTGCAAAAAAAGTAGGAGTTCACGAGTTTATCATTCAGCTACCAAAAGGCTACGATTTTGAGGTTAAAGAAAGGGGAGGGCTTTTATCCTCAGGCCAAAGACAGATCATTGCTTTTTTAAGGGCTTATGTTTATCAACCTCAATTACTTATACTTGATGAGGCAACATCCTCTATTGATTCTTTATCAGAAGAATTTATTCAAAATGCTACACAGGAAATTACAAAGTCCAGAACCTCAATTATTATTGCCCATAGATTGTCAACTATCCAAAATGCAGATTGTATTTTTGTAATGGATCAGGGACAAATTGTAGAACAGGGTAAGCATAGCCAACTTTTGAAGAAAAAGGGGAAATATTTTGAGCTTTATAAAAATCAGTTTATCAATCAAAATACTGCAGTCATTTAAATTTGGATATATTCTTTTAGATGATCTTTAGTATGTGACAATACTTTACTCTTTATAAAATCTTCAGGATTGCCTTGAAAAACTAAAGTTCCTCCTTTATCTCCACCATCAGGCCCTAAATCTACAATCCAATCTGCAGATTTTATGATGTCCATGTGGTGTTCAATAATTATAATATGGTGACCCATTTCTACTAAATCTTGAATTGCTTTTATTAGTTTTTTAACATCATGGAAATGCAGTCCTGTAGTTGGCTCGTCAAAAATAAAAAGCTTTTTCTGTTTGGACTTACTGTGGCTTAGAAAGGAAGCTAGTTTTATTCTTTGCGCTTCACCACCACTAAGGGTATTGGAAGCTTGTCCTAATTGTACATATTCAAGTCCAACCTCAGAAAGTGCAAATATCTTGGCTTTTATCTTTTTACAAAGGGTATTGTCTTCATTAAAAAAATCAAGACTCTCTTCAACGGTCATTTCCAGTACTTCTGAAATATTTTTTCCTTTAAATTTCACTTCAAGAACTTCATCTTTAAACCTTTTCCCATCGCACTCATCGCATTTAAGATGAACATCTGCCATAAATTGCATAGAAATTGTGAGTTGTCCTTCGCCCAGACACTTTTCACATCTCCCACCATCGACATTGAAACTAAAATATCCAGGTTTAAACCCTTTAGCTTTTGCATGTTTTTCGCTTGCGAAAAGTTGTCGAATATCGTCATAACCCTTAGTGTAGGTTATTGGGTTTGATCTTGAACTTTTTCCAATAGGGTTTTGATTTATATATTCAACGCCACTTACGAGATCAAAATTTATTTTTATATCGCTACAGTGGCTTGCTTTTACTAACCCTGTTAAGAAATACCTTTCTAAAAATGTATGAAGTATTTTTCCAATTAAGGTAGACTTACCACTACCGCTAACTCCAGATACAACACATATTTGATTCAGTGGGATTTTAACTGTTATGTTTTGAAGATTATGAAGGTATGCTTGTTCAATTACGATATAGTCTTTTGGTTTTCTTCTGACTTTAGGAACTTCAATCTTGTATTCCCCAGTAAGATACTTTGCTGTTAAACTTTTGCTTGCCTTAATTAGCTCACTATGATTCCCCTTAAAAACTACTTCTCCGCCATGTCTTCCTGCATAGGGGCCAATGTCAATAATCATATCTGCAGATTTCATCATTTCTTCATCGTGTTCCACAACAATTACAGAATTCCCTACATCTCTTAATTTTTTTAGGATTTTAATTAATCTAAGGCTATCTCTAGGGTGCAAGCCAATTGATGGTTCATCCAAAATATACATTGAACCTACTAAAGAACTTCCAATTGAAGTTGCTAGATTGATTCTTTGAGATTCTCCTCCCGAAAGTGAGTTGGATGCCCTTTCCATTGTTAAGTAGCCAAGACCAACATCACTTAAATAACTTAATCTAGAATTTATTTCATCTACAATTCTTTTAGCAATTTTTTGATCTTCGGAATCTAATTTTAGAACTTTGAAAAACTGAATGGAATCATTAATAGCCATTCTATTTATCTCACTAATTGAATGGTTATTTATTTTTACATAATCAGCATCTGCTCTTAGTCTACTTCCATTGCAAGAATTACATTTGGTTTTACCCCTGTACCTAGAGAGCATAACTCTGTATTGTATTTTGTAGGCATTCTTCTCTAAATAATTAAAAAACGCATGAATTCCTTTGAAGTAACTATTCCCATTCCACAGTAATTCAATGTTTTCTTCAGATAAATTTCTTATGGGTTCATGAACTGGAAAATCAAAATAATGGGCGTTGTTAATGAGTTCTGTTTTCCAAACACTCATTTTTTCACCTTTCCAACAAACTATGGAGTCTTCATAAACACTTAAGTTGGGATTTGGAATTACTAAGTCAGAATCTATTCCAGTAATTTTTCCAAATCCTTCACATTTCTTACATGCTCCAAATGGGCTATTAAATGAGAAAAAATCTAAACTAGGTTCTTCAAATATAATTTCATCTTTTAGAAAAAGGTTATTGAACTTTTTAACTTTTGGTGCAGAGCCATTAAATGAAATTACGTTGCATTTTCCTTTCCCTTCATGAAATCCAAGCTCTAGAGATTCCAATATTCTAGATTGGTTTTCAGAGCTATCGTCGTTGTTTATTCTATCAACAATAATCTCTAAATCCTCCTCCTTATGTCCTTTTTCTATTGCAATAGCTTTTCCATTCTTCCATAATTTAGAATAACCTTGTTGGATATATATTTGTATTTGTTCGTCAGTTGTTCTTCCTTTTGGAATATTTAACGGACATGAAATCATTAGTTTAGAATCTTTAGGTAGAGAAAGAATATAATTTAAAACATCTTCAGGATTGTCTTTGGTGACAATTTTGTTGCTAATTGGAGAATATGTTTTTCCAATTCTAGCATACAAAAGTTTTAAATAGTCATGAATCTCTGTAGTGGTACCAACAGTACTTCTTGGATTAGAAGAATTAACTTTTTGTTCTATGGCAATTGCAGGTGAAATACCTTTAATATCGTCTATATCCGGCTTTTCAATTCTCCCCAAAAATAGTCTCGCATAGGAGCTAAGGCTTTCGATGTATCTTCTATGACCTTCTGCATAGAGCGTGTCAAATGCTAGTGAAGATTTCCCAGAACCTGATACACCTGTTAAAACAGTTAGTTTGTTTCTTGGAATTGAGACACTAATATTTTTAAGATTGTGAACTCTTGCACCAATTATCTCAATATTTTTATAAATTTTAACTCCCATATATATGTCAAACAGTTTGCAAAAATAATAGAATAGTTTTCAGTTAGTCAATTTGTTTCCTATATTTGAACTTTAATCTTAAAATCACTGCCTATATAACCATTCTACTTTAATAATTTATTTTTTTAACAATTAAACGTAGAATTATGTATGCAAATCAAAGTGATGAATCCTTAGTAAATAAGTTCCGTGCCGGTAATAACCAATGTTTTGATGCCATTCTTTTGAGATATAAACAAAGAATATTTTCCTATATTCTTAAAATGGTTAAAGATCAAGATTTGACCAACGATATTTTTCAAGAAGTCTTTATTAAAGTTATTACAAGTTTAAAAAAAGACCATTACAGCCACGAAGGCAAGCTTCTGTCTTGGATATTAAGAATTGCACATAATCAAGTAATTGATCATTTCAGAAAAGACTCAAAGATGCCTATCGCTGGGCGATCACCAAATCTTAAAGATGATTTTAACATTTTTGATTTATTGGATCTCAAAGAAGATTCAATTGAAGATATTATGGTGAGTAAACAAATAATGGAAGATGTAAGGTTGCTTGTCGATGAATTGCCGGATGAACAAATGGAAGTAGTAAGAATGCGATATTTTCTTCAGATGAGCTTTAAAGACATAGCAGAAAATACTGGAGTTAGTATTAATACTTCTTTAGGAAGAATGCGATATGCTCTGATTAATCTTAGAAAGTTAATAGAGAATAAGAAATTAATTTTAACTAACTCATAAATTACACAATATTTTTTTTTTGGTACCGTTAGCAATCTATATTTATTTAGAAAAGCCTATGGTATGAAAACTACAAAATCTATTTACAACAAAAAAACAACAGAACCCTCGAGAGAAACCATTGCAAAATTAATTTCTTTTGCTAGGTCTTTCGACACTAGTTACTCTAATAATTTAAAAACAAATATTGATTGGGTAAACAACTAGTTATTTAAAATATTCAGATACGAAAAGTTCTTTTGTCTTATGCTTCCATGTGTAAAATCCTTCACCAGATTTTATGCCTAACTTTCCCGCTGTTACCATATTAACAAGCAATGGGCAAGGTGCATATTTATCTGTTCCAAACCCCTGCTGAAGAACTTTTAGTATTGCAAGACATACGTCTAGACCAATAAAATCTGCCAATTGTAATGGACCCATTGGATGTGCCATGCCAAGTTTCATTACAGTATCTATTTCTTCAACTCCAGCTACACCTTCATGAAGAGTGATTATTGCTTCATTAATCATAGGAATTAAAATTTTATTGGCTACAAATCCTGGAAAATCATTTACTTCAACTGGATATTTTCCAATTTTTTTCGAAAGTTCCATAATTGTTTCAAGCGTTTTTATTGATGTAGAATAACCTTTGATTACTTCAATTAATTTCATAATTGGAACAGGATTCATGAAATGCATTCCAATTACCTTTTCTGGTCTTGAGGTGTTTGCTGCGATTTTAGTAATAGAAATAGAAGAAGTGTTGGTAGATAAAATGCAATCTTCAGGGCAGTACAAGTCAATTTCTTTAAAAATAGAAAGTTTTATTTCCAAGTTTTCTGTAGCTGCTTCAATAACTAAATCCGCATTTTTAACACCACTTTTAATATCTGAAATAGCAGTTAAATTTTTTAAAGTACTTTCTTTTTGCTCTATAGAAATTTTCTCTTTGTTAACCATTCTATCTAAATTTCTAGAAATTGTCTTAATCGCTTTTTCTAGAGCATCCTTAGAAACATCTATCAGATTAACTTGGTAGCCGTTTTGAGCAAAAACATGGGCTATTCCGTTCCCCATTGTTCCAGCACCTATTACAGAAATATTTTTCATGACTTTATTTTTATTAAATGTACTTACTATTGGTTTATTTCCCAGATCCTTTTAACATTATTATTATGGTGTAAAATAGAATTTTTATATCTAAACTTAATGACATGTTTTCCACATAAAGTAAGTCAAACTTAAGCCTGTCAATCATTTCATCTACATTTTCTGCATATCCATACTTTACTTGTCCCCAACTGGTTATTCCAGGTTTGACATTACTAATATGTTTGTAATGAGGTGCTTTTTTTATTATTTCGTCAATGAAAAATTGTCTTTCAGGTCTTGGTCCAACCAACGACATGTCTCCTTTTATTACATTGAAAAACTGGGGAGTTTCGTCTAGTCTAGTTTTTCTTATAAATCTTCCTAATGGAGTAATTCTCGGATCATTTTGACTTGATAGTTGAGGTCCATTTTTTTCGGATTCTAAGAACATAGATCTAAACTTGAATATTTTAAAAGGTTTATTTCCTAGTCCAATACGCTGCTGTTTGAAAATAATATTTCCTTTAGATCCAATCTTTATTAGAATACTTAAAACAATAAAAACAGGAATCAATAAAACAATTGCTACGGTAGAAATTAAAAGATCTAAAATTCTTTTGACTGTTTTTTGCCAAGAGGGCATAATTTCAGGGTTTACAGAGATTAAAAGAGCTCCGAAAATAGAATTCATTTTTACAGACCCTGTAAGTATGCTGTACATGTCAGCAATTACTTTTATTTCTACTTTTAGGTTTGCCAAGTCATTTATTATGTTGTTGGTTTTCTTATAATCATCTGATTCCGTAGCTATAATTACCTCTTCAATTTCTAAATCTTCTATAATTTTAGTGATTTGATGATAGTCGCCTAATTTTTCAAGACCAGTATCAGCAATTAAGTCCTTGCTTTTTGCATTGGACACGTAGCCTATTATAAATTGTCCACTTCCTTTTTTTAAATTTTTTATTTCATTGAAAATATCTTTTGCTTTTTTTTCACTGCCAATTATAATGGTGTTGAAGCCAATTTTTTTCTGGTGAATGCTATTTACGGTTCTGGAAGTTAATAGAATTCTAGGTATAAAAGTTAGGGAAATATGTAGAGCTATTAATACAGTAATCAAACTATAGTAGTCTTGGTAAGAGTTTATTTTGTCGTCTAATAAAAAGGTAAAGAAAATAAATATTATACCTATAAAAGACTGAGACAGTATTTGAGTGATTTCTTTAATACGGTATTTCTTGTAGACATTTTTATAGTTTCCAAAAGCTGCATAAACTACTATCCAAAATGCAGAAATTAATAAAGTGCTAATAACTAGTTTTTCATTTATTTCAAATGGGTATTTTTCAATGTAGGTTTTTCTGTAGTAGTTAAATACTAGCCAGCTAATAGTCGAAGATAGAAAGTCTGAAAAGAAATATAAAGTCCAAAAGTATTTCTTTTTCATTGCCGGAAAATTACTTTGAAATTGTCTAAAAGAATCTTAATGTCATTTTCAAAATTTTCATTCCTTGCAGATATATATAAGTCAAATTCTGTTGCGCTAGTAAAAAAATTGGTAGCGTCGGGTATAAATAAATAAGTTTTATTCCAAACAACTTCATTTTCATAGGTTGGAATTAGGGTAATTAACGGAAATTTTTGATAGCTTGGTAAACTTGCGTCTTTGTGCAAGATGCCAATTGTAAATGGATAGTTATTTGCATAATTCATCTCAATATAAGCAGGAATATTCAAATTTTTTGGAAAAGAATTAAAATCTAATTCATTTGTTCTGATTTCACAAAAATAATCTGCGCTATCCATGGATATCATTCCAGCATCTCCTTCAAAAAGCTCATTTAGAGGCGATTCGATAATATTAATATCTACTTGGGACGTGGTGTGTGTTTCAAATTTATGCTGGGGGTCTTCAAAGTTTTCAATCCAAAAATAGAGTTGCTCTTCGTATTCTGTTTTGGGTGTTAGGGTTAGTATGCTGTCTGGAATTAAATTAATAGTTGTGTCAAATGGGGTGTAGAATGGGTACTTTTTTCTATCTGCAGAAATCCCATTCCTTTTAATCCCAGGGTAAATAGACAACTCGTGAACACCCTCATAGTGTAGAGGGATTCTCGCAGGTAAATCATATACTCCTTCCAAATTCCCATTTATATATATCCATGCATCGGATATTTTTTCACTATTGGAGCCTTGGTTGTTGTTAGAAATCGAAAATTGAAAATTGTCTATTGAAATAAAAGATGGAGCTTTTTCTGGTTGGTCAATTATTTGACAACTAAAATTAAAAATAAGAAGAATAATGAAAAAGCGTTTCATAAATATAAAACGCGAAAATAAGATTAATTATTATAAAAATTACCAATCAATTTTGTCCCATTGTTATTTGTTCCATAATATCTATGGTTAGCTTTAAAGCCATTTGAGCAGATTCTAAATCTACAATAGGATTTATATTGGAGGTTATAGAGTTAATAAATGATTTCAATTCTTCTTCAATTGGGTTAATTCCACTGTTGTTTTGTGTTTTAATCATCACACTTTCCTTGGGGATTGTTTTGGTATTTTGAATCGATATATTTTCCTTAGGAATTTTGTTGGAGTCCAATCTTATATATTCGTGAGACCTATTTAAAAAGTCTACAGAAACGTAGGCATTTTTTTGAAAAAATCTTGATTTTCTAACATTGTTAAGTGACATTCTGCTTGAAGTGATGTTGGCCACACATCCATTAATAAATTCTATTCTTGCATTGGCAATGTCTGGTGAGCTGCTTAAAACGCTAACTCCACTAGCGTTAATAGATTTTACTGGCGATTTTACTACATGAAGGACAATATCCAAATCATGAATCATTAGATCATGTACTACTGAGACATCAGTTCCTCTTGAATTAAATTGTGCCAATCGGTGGACTTCAATAAATCTAGGTTGATGAATTAATTTACTAGCTTCAGTGAAGGCAGGATTAAATCTTTCTACGTGCCCTACTTGTACTTTTTTACCAGTTATTTGGGTAATCCTAATCAGCTTTCTAACTTCTTCTAGGGTGTTGGTTACGGGTTTTTCAATAAATACATGCTTATTACTTTTCAGGGCTTCCTTAGCGCAAGTGTAATGAGATAGAGTTGGAGTGACTATGTCTATGATATCTGAACTTTCTATAAGGTCTTGATATGTCTCAAAAGCCTTAACCCCTAATTCTAAATTTATATTTTTTCTAACTAATGGATCACTGTCGTAGAATCCAATAAGATTAACAAAAGAAGCCTTTTTAAGAATTTTTAAATGAATCTTTCCTAGGTGACCTGCGCCTACAACTCCAATTTTAAACATGCCATAAAATTATAAAAAATGAATTCAAAATAAAATTGTTTAATTTAAAACGTTAATTATTAACATTTATTGTTGGCAAAAATTTAGGTAATGCTGCTTTTATTATAAATTAAGAAGTTTCTTTTGTAAAGTAATGAATGATATTAAGTATAAAGGGTTGTGTGCAAAATTAGTTGCCCATCTTGTTGAAAAAGGTATTCAGGATTCAAAAGTGTTAAAAGCAATAAGTATGACGCCGAGACATCTTTTATTCGATTTAGTATTTAGAGATAAATTTGCCTATCAGGATATAGCTTTTCCGATTGGCGAGAACCAAACAATTAGTCAGCCTTATACTGTAGCTTTTCAATCGGAACTACTTGGTGTGAAACGAGGAGATAAGATATTGGAAATTGGAACAGGTTCTGGCTACCAAACAGCTGTTTTGTGCCAATTAGGTGCAAAAGTTTTTTCTATTGAAAGACATAAGTCTCTTTTCCAAAGTGCCAAACTATTTTTAAATCAAAATAACTATAGAGCACAATTATTTTTTGGAGATGGGTTTTTAGGAAAAAAAGTATTTGCTCCTTTTGATAGTATCATTGTGACTTGTGGAGCACCCTATGTTCCAAAAGATCTTAAAGATCAACTTAAGTTGGGTGGGAGGTTGGTAATTCCCGTTGGCGATGGGGATGTGCAACAAATGATGTTAATTCAGCGTTTGAATGAAACCGATTACAAAGAAACTATATATGGCGACTTTAAATTTGTTCCAATGTTGAAAAACATAAACAACTAGTAATTAGTATTTTAAATTAAAAATAAATAAATGGTACGTGTTAAAAGAATTTTCTCAATAGTGTTGTTAACACTTTTTTTATTGTCCTTTAATAACCCTTTTTTGTCACAAGACACCATAGCTAAGAGCAGAAAAATAGTTTCTGTAGAGGGACAAATTTACCCTTCCCTTAACTCGGATATTTATACTCCTAATATTAAGTTTAGATTAAATCTTAATAAGAAATCTGCTTTAAGGTTTAATGCAGATGTTAATAGATTGGTTGACTACGTGGAGATTCTAGAATCTGGAGGTGATGGAGTGGGGTCAGTGGAGAAAATAAAATCTATCTATCAATTCTCTTTCGGTTATGAAAAGCAGAAGAGGTTGGTAAATTCGATGGTTTATTCTGGATTTGAGGGAGTTTTTGGATTTGGAAAAAACAACGAGTATGGTTCAAGAACAGACTCAATTTCATTTGTTTCTGCATTAAACTACAACTACAAAAGACCTGTACAAAATCTTGGATTTAGGGTTTTCTTCGGTGGGGAGTATTATGTTAAGCCAAATATTTATGTTGGCACTGAGTTTGGTTTGTTGGTGCTAAAAACTACCTATAAAAATGGAACTTATCAGGTTTTAAACGAAGCTTCTGTAACCTCAGCTGATATCACTGAAAACATTCCAAAAATATCGCACTCTAAAATGCTTTTTTCAGGGTTAGGAGTTGTAAGAGTGGGTTTTGTATTTAAATAATTACTCATTTAAAGGAACTTGTTAAGATATTAATTTATATTTGCAGCCGATTTAACATCACAATAACTTAAATAGTGTTGACATGTATATTGATTCAATAAAGAAAAAAGATATTTTTAAGAAATTCGGTAAGGGGGAGTCTGACACCGGATCTGCAGAAGGACAAATTGCATTGTTCTCTCATAGAATTAAACATTTAACTGGTCATTTAAAGTCTAACAAAAAAGATTTTAACACCCAAAGATCATTAATAAGGCTAGTTGGTAAAAGAAGAAACCAACTGGATTACTTGAAAAACAAAGATATCGAAAGATATAGAGTCATTATCAAAAAATTGGATATTAGAAGGTAATA
>TARA_B110000305_G_scaffold34081_1_pt1 | contig 26025 bp, 39 predicted proteins | sample TARA_B110000305 | Tara Oceans TARA_B110000305 (sample SAMEA4397930) | marine metagenome | biome: Polar Biome; feature: [SRF] surface water layer (ENVO:00010504); material: water (ENVO:00002006), including particulate matter (ENVO:01000060) such as... | depth 5 m | reverse complement strand
TTTATATATCATCGTCATGTAATGATATACATTTATATATCAAATAAATGTGTACATATCAAATAAATGTGTACAAGCTATGTACATATCTAGCAATATGTGTTATAATAGTCTTATCTTTTTATATAATGGAGTAATCGTGAATGTCTAATGAATTCTTATGGGTGGAAAAGTATCGCCCACAAACCATCTCTGATTGTATACTACCGAAATCTATCGATAGTGTATTCAGTGAAATCTTATCTACAGGTCAGTTGCCGAACATGTTGTTCAGTGGTACAGCTGGTGTAGGTAAAACAACTGTTGCCAAAGCACTCTGCAATGAACTTGAACTTGATTACATCATAATCAACGGATCTGAAGAAGGTAACATAGACACACTACGTGGCAAGATCAAACAGTTTGCTTCTAGTGTGTCACTGCAAGGCGGTTATAAGGTAGTAATTCTGGATGAGGCTGATTACCTTAATCCTCAATCAACCCAACCCGCTTTACGTGGCTTCATTGAAGAGTTCTCAAACAACTGTCGTTTCATAATGACATGTAACTTTAAGAACCGTATCATTGAGCCACTCCACTCACGTTGTTCTGTCTATGAGTTCGCTATCCCAAACAAAGAAAAGCCTGCAATCGCTGGTGCTTTCTTTAAGCGTACTATAGATATTCTTAATAAGGAAAACGTCACGTTCGATAAGCAAGTTCTAGCACAACTTGTTGAACGTTACTTTCCTGATTGGCGTCGTGTCTTAAATGAATTACAAAGGTATTCTGTTAGTGGTACTATTGATGCTGGTGTTCTAGTTAATCTAGGTGACAACAATGTTAAATCGTTAATGGATAAACTCAAAGGTAAAGACTTTAAAGGCATGCGTCAATGGGTTGTTAATAACATTGATACCGAACCGCATACAATCTTTCGTGCAGTATACGATAAAATGTCAGACCACCTGCAACCACATTCTATTCCACAAGTTATAATCATCCTTGCTGATTACCAGTATAAGAATGCATTTGTAGCTGATCATGAAATGAATATGGTAGCATGTCTGACAGAGATTATGGCTGGTGCGGAATGGCTTTAAGCTCCCACAGCCGTGCAGCCGATTGGTTTACTGGCTTCACCGCCTCCTCTTTTGATTTGCTTCATGCTGGTCACATTCTTATGCTTAAAGAAGCCTCTGAGCAATGTGATCACTTGATAGTTGGATTACATATTGATCCAAGTGTTGAGCGTCCTGAAAAGAATAAGCCAATTCAGAGCTTAGAAGAACGCATGATTCAACTTGAAGGTTGTAAATACGTAGACGAGATTCATACGTATACAACTGAAGCCGAACTAGAATCACTCCTTAATACTCTACCAATTGAAATTCGTATCATAGGCGAAGAGTATAAAGGTAAGGCTTTCACTGGCAGTCGTAATTGGTGGCATGAAACCTACTACAATAGCCGTGACCATGAATACTCTACTACGGAATTGCGCCAAAGGATTAATAATGAACCCGTTTGAATATTTAAATGCAATCAACAACACTAAAAAGAATGTGATGGTTGACGATCTAACTGAAAAAGGTTATAACGCCTTTATGGTTAACCGTTCGCTTTCTTACTTTCAAGACACAGTTCTTCTTGCAAACGAGATGAATAGGTACCACCACCTTGACTCAAAACTCCAGTTTTCTTTTTTGATAAATAGTGTTAGGAAAAAGAAACGTTTCGCCAAATGGGCTAAACCAACTAATCCTGATAACTTAGAAGTTGTTAAAGAATATTATGGCTATAGCAATGAAAAAGCACGCCAAGTTTTGACAATATTATCTGATCAACAAATTGAAGAATTAAAATTGAAGGTGTACAAAGGTGGAAGAAAGTAAACCCATAGAATGGACTCCAGCATTAATGCTAGAAGTTATTCTCAACGAACCAGACGATTTTCTAAAAGTACGGGAAACTCTAACACGGATCGGCGTGGCTTCACGTCATGATAACAAGCTGTTTCAGTCTTGTCATATCCTACATAAGCAAGGACGCTACTTCATAGTCCACTTTAAAGAGCTCTTCTTATTAGATGGGAAACCTTCTAATCTATTAGAAAACGATATTCATAGGCGCAATACGATTGCTACTCTATTAAGTGATTGGGGATTAGTTCAATTCTCTCTAGAGGAAGCTCTCACACGTGCACCGCTGAGACAAATCAAAGTAGTCTCATACAAAGAAAAATCTAAATGGGAATTGTGTCCGAAATATAATATCGGTAACAAATAGATCTTGTTGCTTATACCAAAAAGTTATAAGCTTAGATCAAACCATTCTAAAATAACAGTGTACAATCTCATCAATCTTTGATATAATAGTTATATAAATTGATGAGGTTAACACATGAAAAACAGTATAGTTATTAAGCAAATCGCTGAAGAGATCAAGGAAACTGTTCGTCCTTTAATGGAAAAATGGGTAACTGATCGTGTTAACTATCTTACTAACACAAGAACGTGGATGCATTCTGATGAAACTAAGCTAGCTATCGATGAACGCTATGAAAATCATAAGCTCATCGCAGGCAAATACTATATGCGTGGTGACGCTAGGCGCAGTCTTTATAATGAAATGGGTATCAACCAAGGTGATCAACAACTGATTGCTTATTATAGTGTTGATGATTGGCTAATCAAAGCTCAAAAAGAAGCTCTTCAAAAGCTTATGAAGATTGAAGTTGCTGTAGCAAAGAAGATCGACTTCGAAGTTAATAGCGTTGAAAAGCTATTTTGCCGAAACGGTCTAGACGGTTATATGGAAGGAGCTTGGAAATTAGATAATGGAAAAGTCTTCTCCTTTGAAACCTTTTATGCCGGTGGTCATAACATTCAATGCCTACATGTTCGCACTAAATACAAATTGAAATAAGGAATATATAATGAAAGAAAAAGTAATACTAACAGACTGTGACGGTGTTCTCGTTGATTGGGTTCACGGTTTTAAGAAGTGGATGAAATCAAAAGGCCACAAGCCAGTTGTTTCAGACACTTATGATATGGAAATCATGTTCGATATGACTCGAGCAGAAACTAAAAAGTTAGTAATAAGCTTTAATGAAAGCGCAGAGATGCGTTACCTATCACCACTACGTGATGCCATTAAATACGTACGTAAGTTGCACGAAGAACATGGTTATGTCTTCCGTTGCATTACAAGTATGAGCCTCAACCAAGCAGCCTACCGTTTACGGAAGCAAAACCTTGATCAGTTGTTCGGCCCTACTATCTTTGAAGAGCTGGTGTGTTTAGACACTGGTGCAGACAAAGACGAAGCCCTAGAACAATATCGCGATAGTGATATGTATTGGGTAGAAGATAAGCCACAGAATGCCGACCTTGGTGTTGCTCTTGGTTTACACAGTCTCTTGATCTCTCACTCTTTCAACGCCGACTATACTGGTGGTGCAAAGCGTGTACAGAACTGGAAAGAAATTTATAATATAATTACAGGATAAATTAAGCATGAAACTAGAAAACGAAATTAAAATCGTTCGTCTTGTCACAGGTGAAGAACTCTTATGTACAGTAACTTCTGACCCAATTACAGCAAAATACAATTTAACTGATGTTGCTATATTAATACCAACTGAAGCTAACTCTCTTGGCCTTGCACCATTCATGGGTTATTCTACTGCCTACCAAAATGAAGATGGCATGGATGTAAAAGAACAGTCTATTATGTTTATTGTTGATCCTGTTGACTCACTTAGGAAGCAATATCAAACGATGTTCTCTAAGATTCTTGCTCCAGCATCAAAGATCATTCTTTAATAAATAGATGTATAAACACAAATCAAGGGTACATACTGATGAAAGCTTTTCAGGAATTTCTAGACGAGGGTGTCAATGATCCTGCAATATTTAAAGCTATAATTTTAGCTGGTGGACCAGGCTCCGGAAAGTCTTTCGTTGTAGGTAAGACTGCTTTACAACCTCTTGGGTTTAAGCTTATCAACTCAGACATAGCGTTTGAGAAAGCGTTAGCTAAGGCTGGTCTTGAAGCAACACCTGATAATATCATGTCGCCTGCCGGGCAAACCGCAAGGGCAAGTGCAAAAGCTATTACAGGTAAACAAATGTATAGAGCCCTTGAAGGTAGGAACGGTATTGTTATAGATGGTACTGGCAAAGACTATAATAAGATTGCCGGTCAAGTCAATGACTTAAGAAACATAGGATACGCTGTAGCTATGATCTTTGTCAACGCAGATCTAGACACTGCATTAAAACGCAACAAATTAAGAAAGCGTTCTTTAGCAGATAAAGATGTTGAGAAGATGTGGCAAGGTGTGCAAAACAATATCGGTAAATTTCAAAACCTATTTAGAGAAAGAATGGTTATAGTAGATAACTCTAATGGTTCTAACATCGAAGGAGCATCATTACGTGCTTACACTTGGATGATGAAATGGTCTAAAAAGAAGCCTGAAAATAGAATCGCAATTAAGTGGATTAAAGATCAATCCGCCTCTAAATAATATATAAATAACATCGGAATGCAAGGCTAGCTTGGTTCCTATAAATACTATCTTGCTTGAAAAAGGAGAATACAATGACAGGCATTAGAAGAATTAACCCTTCGCAAAACTTATATCCATCATCAGCGTTTATTGGGTTCGATCATCTTTTTAAAGAATTGGAACATGTTACTAAGCATGCCCATGATCACTACCCACCACATAATATCATTATCACTGGACCAGACGACTATCTAATCGAATTAGCGGTTGCAGGATTCAGTAAAGAAGGTATTGATATTGAACTTGATGAAAGGACTCTCACTATTACAGGAGAGCATGTAAAGAAAGGTCGTGAATACGTTCATCGTGGTATTTCTACGAAGAGGTTCAAACGCACTTTTCGGCTGTCGGAACACGTGCATGTGCACGGAGCAGACATCATTGATGGTATCCTTGCAATTGCATTGAAGGTTATTATCCCTGAAGATCAGCGTCCTCGTAAAATTAACATTGGAACTAACGAGGAATCCAAAAATGTCCCAAACAGTCAACTACTCAACGAAAATATTTAGCTTTACTATTGTACCTTTTCTTAGTGCTATTAAGAAATTCTTAAAGAAACGCCATGATTCAGTAATACTCTCACGCCAACTATCGGCTAATGCAGTTATTGCTGAATACATGCTTAAAGAATATCCGTATCACACTTATAGTTCGTTACTATTCGAAATGAATACTACCGCCTATGATGAATTCTATCAGAAGAGAGGGCAATAAGAATGTTTAAAAATCTTAAAGTTTGGTGGTCTAATAAAGTTAAGATCTGGCAAATGTCTCCTGAAGAAGCTTACTTGAGCAGGTCAGTATCTCTAGCCGATCTCGAACGTAGACAAAAACTGTTGCTACGTTCAGAAGAAATGCGTTACAAGTCTTTGGACCATTTCTATTGTAAAGATCATTAAGTTGAATGCTAACTCGAGAGGCTGCAAAGCCTCTCACTTTTAATTATGGAGCAGATATGCTATACGCAACAAAACTCACCTCTGGTGAAACTATTCTTAGTCAGGTCTCTGACGTCACTAACTTCAAACTACTGTTGATACAACCGTTATCTGCAGAAATCGTTGATGGCCAATTGGTAACAATGCCCTGGCCAGAATTCTTAAAACAACCAATTATGGATATATCAGTTCATACTGATAACGTAATATTCTATGGTCCAGCTGATCCGGAAGTCGTAGATCAATACGAACGTGTCGTTGCTTTGGTTTATCAGAAATCAGATGAAGCTGAAATAGATGAAGAAATCGGTGTACATTTCCAATAAACTGTGTTATAATAGACATATCAATTTGGAGAAAAGCTTATGGAATTCTACACAAACGTAGCACGATACGGCAATAGTTTACTATATCGTGGATATAAGAAAGGCCACAGACATGAAACTCGTGTCAAATTCAGTCCTACCTTATATCAACTAGATCACAATGGCACTGACTATTCCTTAGATGGTGAACATGTCAGTCCTATTAACTTTGCTAAAATGGCAGACGTTAAACTTCACGAACAGACTTATGGTACTATCGGCTCTAAAGAGTTGTATGGCAATAAGAACTATGTCGTGCAATACCTACAAGAAAAGTTTCCAGGTAAGATTGAATTTGATAGAGATGCGGTTAACGTAACATCTATTGATATTGAAACTGCTTCAGACGATGGCTTTCCAGAACCTGAACTCGCAGAGAAAGAAGTCACTGCTATCTGTATGAAAAACAACAAAGATGACATCTATTATGTTTGGGCATCGCACCCTTATGATGTATCTAAATCTATTATGCAATCGCATATAGTCCAGTATGAACACTGCAAAGACGAAGCTGAACTCTTAACAAAGTTCCTTAGCCATTGGTCTTCTCCTATCCATTGCCCTGATGTTGTTACTGGTTGGAACGTACGTTTCTTTGATATAACATATCTCGTCAATCGTCTTGCAAGACTCTTTGGAATTGATACTGCTAAGCGCATGTCTCCATGGGGTTTGATTAACGAGCGTAGGGTAACTACAATGGGTCGTGATCAACAGTCATACGAATTGACTGGTATTGCTCAGCTAGATTACATGGAACTATTCAAAAAGTTTGGTCACTCTTATGGTCCTCAAGAATCATATAAGCTCGATCATATTGCTCATGTGGTACTCGGTGAAAGAAAGCTTTCTTACGATGAATACACTGACTTGCATTCATTGTATAAGAATGACTTCCAAAAGTTTATTGATTACAACATCAAAGACGTTGAACTGATTGATCGCCTTGAAGACAAAATGGGCTTAATCACATTGGCAATGACCATGGCATATCGTGGTGGTGTTAACTACTCTGATACTCTTGGTACTACAGCTATATGGGATGCTATCTTATATCGTGATCTAAGTGATCGTGGCATAATAGTTCCTCCTAATGGTGACAAGTTTAAAGCAGATTATCCGGGTGGCTATGTTAAAGCTCCTCAGGTTGGAATGCATGAATGGGTAACATCATTCGATTTAAACTCACTATATCCTAACATCATTGTTCAATGGAATATGTCACCAGAAACTATTGTTGAAGGTGATCGTGCTCATATGAATCCAGATGTAGGTCTGTCTGAGACTCACGTGAATGATACTGACTACGCACTTGCAGCCAACGGCGTATACTTTAAAAAGGAAAAGCAAGGTGTTCTTCCTAAGATCATCGTTGAATACTATTCTGAACGTAGCATAATCAAGAAAAAGATGTTGGCCTCTCAGCAAGAAAAAGAAAACACAGACAAAAGTAATAAGTCTGAAATCATCCGTATTGAACGTGACATATCTCGTTATGAAAATCAACAGATGGCAATCAAACTTCTTCTTAACTCTCTTTATGGCGCGTTAGGTAACAGGTGGTTCCGTTATTACGATCTTCGTATTGCTGAAGGTATTACTCTCACTGGTCAAACAGTTATCCGCTGGGCTGAAAAGTCTGTTAATCAATTCATGAATAAAGTATGCGAAACTGATGGTACTGATTATGTTATTGCTATTGATACAGATTCGGTATATGTACAGTTCGGTAACCTTGTTAAAAAGTACGTTAAGCCTGGTGAAGAAGTAGTAACGATTGACAAGATCTGTGAAGAACAGTTCATTCCTATGTTGGAAAAGTCTTACGCAAGACTATATGATATGTTCGGTTGCTATACTCCACGTATGGTTATGGCTCGTGAAGCTATTGCTGATCGTGGAATATGGACTGCCAAGAAACGATACATACTAAACGTACACAATAACGAAGGTGTACAATACGCAGAACCAAAGCTCAAGATTATGGGTATCGAAGCTATTAAGTCTTCTACACCTTCTGCCTGTCGCGATGCGTTAAAGGCGTTGTTCAAGGTCATAGTCAAAGGCGATGAAGATCAAGTGCAAAAAGCTATTGCTCAGTTTAAAACATACTTCAGCACATTGTCTGCCGAACAAGTATCGTTTCCAAGAGGTGTAAACGATATAAGTAAGTGGTCACGTAAGCGCGATGGTATATACGCAAAAGGTACGCCTATTCATGTACGTGGTGCGCTGTTATATAACCATCACATCAAGCTGCTAGGTTTGCAAAAGAAACACGAGCTGATTCAGAACGGTGAAAAAATCAAGTTCTGTTACCTTAAGATGCCAAACAGTATTCGTGAAAACGTAATATCATTCCCTACATATCTTGCTCCTGAATTGCAGCTTGATAAGTATATTGATTACAATAAACAGTTCGAAAAAACGTTTCTTGATCCAGTCATACCTATTCTTGATGCGATTGGCTGGTCTCCAGAACCTAAAATTTCACTAGAGGATTTCTTTGGATGAAATCGGTTGAAATAAAAGATGTACATTATGCGTAATGCATGTTATAATAGATCTATGATTACAATTAAACAAGGCGAGTATTATGACCAAAGACGAGGAATTGCTAGTAATCTTTATGGAAGAGTGTGCTGAAGCTACAATCGAAGCTTCAAAGATCATTCGATTTGGAAAGGGTGCCGAACTACTAGAATCAGAGATCGGTGATATAACCTGTATGATTCAGCTAATGGAAGAAGCTCAGCTTATAAGGAAGGATAATGTACTTGCTTGTGCTGATGCTAAACGTGAAAAACTAAAGAAGTGGAGTAATCTAGATGACTTATAATTGGGTTAAAGATATAAGTGACATGCATGATAAGTTCGGTGTCAAAGCTTGGTTCGAAGAGAATAAAGGCGATCGAGAACTAATGCAAAAATATTTGGCGTTCCGTCTTGCAATGTGCCAAGAAGAGATGACTGAAACGTTTGATGCAATGAAAGATAAGGACGCAGAAGAAGTAGTTGATGGTCTTATTGATCTGTGTGTATTTGCTATCGGTACACTTGATGTATTCGGTGTAAATGCGGCTGATGCATGGAATAAAGTAAACGCAGCTAATATGGCAAAAGAGCCGGGTATCAAAGAAGGTCGGCCTAATCCTTTCGGTCTACCTGATCTTTTAAAGCCTGCTGATTGGGTAGCACCAACTCATTATGGCAATCATGGTGATGTTGGTACTGGTTTGTAAGATGACATCCCTAACGCTTTTTAAAAGCATATACGATAACGAGACTGTAAAGTCTATGGAGTTCTCAGACTGGCAACAGTTTGAGGCTTTGTTGTATAAGTTATCTAAGGCTAAATTAAACAGTAAGAAAGACGCATCTCTTATATCTCCTGCAAGTTATATTAAAGGTACTACACGTGCTAACATCAATGTTACACAATGGAGTGGCTGGGCAGCATTAGATGTAGATGATCATAAATTTGAAGGAGACTTGCAAAGTGAGTTACGTAATCGTTTTGGTAATTTTTATTATGTGTGTTATAGCACCGCGTCTTCTACCGCTGATCATCCGAAGTTCAGACTTGTCTTCCCACTTAGAAACGCGGTTAAATCACCTGAAATTAAACAGTTCTGGTGGGCGCTCAACTCGGAGCTTGGAGCTATCGGAGATAAGCAGACTAAAGACTTATCGAGAATGTATTACATCCCTGCTTCGTATGCTAATGCTAATAACTTTATTTTCACTAATGTTGGTGATATTATTAATCCTACAGCATTTATAAGTAAGCATCCAATGCCACAGAAGCCAAAGACTATATTCGATGGCATGTCAGAAACGATGAGAAACTCTATTCTGCAGTATCGTGCTAATGGTCTTACTAACACAAACTACTCATGGTCTTCATATACTGATTGCCCATTTGTTAGTCGTAGAATGATTGCTGAATACAACGCAATCTCTCAAACTGGTTGGTATGCTAAGATGTATGCCTTCATGGTATCAGTTGCAGGAAATGCTATAAGTAAGAAGTATCCTATCAGTACTCCAGAAGTGGTTCACATGTGTAAGGAATTAGATAGAGATACCGGCGGCTGGTATAAAAGTCGTGCGTTTGATACTGAAGCTGAAAGAGCTATATCATACGTAATGGAAAACCAATTATGATTATTAAAATCGAGTTAGAAATTGACACTAACGACAACGAAGACATCTCTCTCATAGAAGAGTTGATAGAAAAATTAACAAGTATAGGAGACAAGAAATGAGTTCATCGTGGCATGGTGGTAAGGGAGATTCTTCTCGCACTAAGAATAATGTCAAGTATAGTAACAATTGGGATTCAATCTTTCGAACTAATCAAATTATAGAAGGTGTTGAACCCACAGTCAAGAAAAAGAAAACAGTCTTCGATAAGTCAAAGATGAAATACTCTGATGGCGATAACACATAACCTTAGATCAAAATGTTCTAAGAAAACAGTGTACAAACCTACCAAATAGTGATATAATAGTTCTAAGTTAATCAAAAAGGAAATAGATATGAAGTCGTTTCAGTCGTTTCAAGAAGCAGCAATTCCAAAAATCAAATGGAAAAAGGTTTCAGATGGATTTGGCCGTGCTCGTGGCGGTGGTTCAACTGAAAGGTTTAAGTGGCTATCTCCTGATGGACGCTTTGAAATCACTCGTGCAACAGACCCATCGTTATACGGTAAAGGTCGCAACGGCAACTCAAACAGACTTGTATGGAAAATATCTGATAAAACAGATGAATTACGGAAAGCATACACTCGTTCATTCGATTCTGCAGCTAACGCAAAACGTGCTGCAGAAATTATAGTAAGTAAAGAACAAGGGAAATAACGTGGAAAACATATATGATGGACTTTTAGGTGGTGGCCAATGGGTCTCTAAAAGTAAAATTGATAGTCGCCTTTATGAGACAGATATTGTTGATGGTATTCTTTCAAATCCCGGAGAAACTCGTACTAGAGAGCAAATTGAACTATGTTGTTCTATTGGTTTAATCGGCGAACTTGCTGTTGCCTCTAAACTAGGAGGAATACTTAATCCTCAAGAGTTTGATCTTGCTGATCGTCACTCGTACGGATGGGATGTTCTAGATACTAGGCATGATCTTAAACTTGAAATAAAGAACCATGGAAAGAAGTGGTTTGATTACGCTAAGAAAGATCTGCAAGTGTTGTTCAGGAATATAGAATCTGGATGCATGGATTATATCGTAACAACTAAGGTAGTACAGCTTAAAGAAGAAGTTCCAGGTTTTCAAGTCTGGCCTCGGCTAGTAATCAATCCTAAAACCTTCCGTCGTTATCTTCACGATTCAAAAACAGATTCTACTAAACAATATTACAACCACTATCATGCCATGGCAGCAGGTGAATGTTTTGAATTTAATGAACATTTAGAGTGTAATACAGTGTACAAACCCGCCCAACCATGGTATAATAGTAATAACGATAAATTTGCTAAGGCTCAATAATATGAAATATGATGATAACAAACCGCAATACAATCTAATACCGATTGATGCAACACGTGAAGTTGCTGAAGTCTTAGGCTTCGGTGCTAACAAGTATGGCCCTAACAATTGGCGTGATGATGGTAATGTAACTGAATGGTCACGTACCTACGCTTCTATCCAACGGCATCTTAATGCATTTTGGAATGGTGAAAATCTAGATCCTGAATCTGGCTTAAGCCATCTTGCTCATGCAAATACTCAGCTTATGATTCTTATGACTCATATGTCTGATGGCCATCTTCATATGGATGATAGGTATAAAGTGCCTAATAAACAAAACAACAGTGTTTCTACTGACCCGCATAGTCCTAAAGTAGGATGGAATATCGCTGATATTAAGGACGTTAGAGACCTTACAGGTGGTTCAGTATGATACATCAATCCTATCGTGTAAGTAGTATTCGTAGTGATTTTATTCACAATCTAGAGCATAAGATGTTTACTGTTGATAAAACAGGTGCTAAGATGATTGAAATGCTTGGTGCAACATTCCTTGCTGATGAAGCTAGCATCTTTGGTGTACCTTCTGAAGAATACATCAAAGCAGAGATAGACTGGTATCGTGGTCAGTCTACTAATATTAATGACATCTATGGTCCAGGTCGTGAACCACCGGCCGCATGGAAATACGCTGCAGATGCTCATGGTAACATCAATAGTAACTATGGTAAACTGATCTTCTCTAATGAATATCATAATCAGTATGCAAAAGCTGTAACAGAACTCATAAGAGATCCTGACACACGTCGCGCTGAAATGATCTATACTCGTCCTTCAATCTGGACAGAGTTTGATGAAAATGGTATGTCAGACTTTATTTGTACTAATGCTGTAACGTATTATATCCGTGATAGCAAGTTGCATGCTGTAGTTCAAATGCGTTCTAATGATGTTGTCTTTGGATATAAGAATGATTATGCATGGCAGCAATATGTTATGAAGTCAATAATTAAAGATATTAACGATGGCACTGGTCCATTCCTTCATTCGAATATAACCTTAGGTGATATGATCTGGCAGGTACAGAATCTTCACGTATACGAGAGGCACTTTGATCTTGTCAAATAATCCATATATGTACAAACTTGACCCATACGTTAAAGTATCAAACAAATGGAATGATAGATACCTAGCACTTGCAAAGCAGGTTGCTGAATGGTCTAAAGATCCTTCACGTAAGATCGGAGCTGTTGCAGTTGGAGATAAAGGTCAAATCCTTTCTCAAGGCTACAATGGTTTTCCACGTGGCGTATACGATTCACAAGAAAGGTATAATGATAGGCCTACTAAATATAAGCTAGTAGTGCATGCAGAAATGAATGTAATATACAACGCAACATATAATGGAGTTTCACTAGATGGAGCTACACTATATGTTCATGGTTTACCTTGTTGCTCAGATTGCGCAAAGGGTATTATACAAGTTGGAATTAAGAAGGTAGTAATGCCTACTCAAGAAATTCCAGAAGAATGGATAGAATCTTGGAAATTAAGCCAAGCTATTTTTGATGAAGCAGGAGTTGGTTATGAATTCATTGACCAATAACGGAGGGAATTACAGTTGGAAACAATCACACTGGTGCTTTTAGTCACCGTACTGATTTGGTGTTTCGTGGTAATGATAAAACTTTATGCGGGACTTTGTAAGTCTATATTTGGCCTCTCTTATGAGGATACAATCAGACTAGTAGAATCACTTTATGTTTGGATTCTATTGATATTAGGTATTATGTATTACGACACAATAATAGTGTTCTTTAAGACATTATTTTTGTAGATATGAATTAGGAGTTTTTATGAAGGTTGCGTTTGTTTTTGGCAAAGGTATTGAAGGATGTGGCGTTACTAAAGGCGCTAACGTATTTGAGGAATGGCTTGTCAAACAAGGTCATGAATCATTAGTTATCGATTTTGATAATAATCACAAATTTAACAGATCAAAGGACACAACTTGGTTAGGTCCAATACTAAGGCTTAAATTAGAAGATACAGCTAACGCCGTATCAGAAGTTGTTGCTGAAGTTAATACTTGTGATATTGTTATTATTCACTCAATGCCTACACGCAAGCAAGGTAAATACATTGATCGTTTCCGCAATTTCGTTGCTGCGATTAAAGATCCTATTATTGTTACGCATGATCATGGTATTACCAAAAATAATATTAATATGATTCCGCAAGCTGCTGAGATTATGGCTATGTCAGACATCGGCGTTGTTCAGTCGTTTGAAGGATATGGTCGTAAAGGATACACTGCAATCGATCCAACTATGGATGACCGTATCATTGAAAATCCAATCTGGGTTCATACTGATGAATACGATCAATATCGTAAATCGTTTGAAGATCGTCGTAAGCACTTCTTGTATATTGGACGCATGTCTTCTATTAAAGATCCTGCACTAATCCCTCGCATTGAACCACATTTGACTGCAGACTGGGATTTATCTCTTATTGGTTGTGAAAAATCAATTGCGTCTGTTTCACATATAACTAACGACATTGCTACAAATCCAGCACCATATACAGAGACCTTTAAACCTCGAATCCTTATTCATTCTCTTCTTGTGAATGGTAAGTATTCTGTGCCTCCTAAGGAAATGGAAAAGGTTGGTGCACCTAACAATGTACGAATGAATAGTTATGATCGTTACATTTACTCTTGGGGTATGGAAAACCTTGGTGAGTCTATGGCTTCTTGGTGTGGTTATCGTCTAAGGGATCCAAGTGAGTATGGTCATCGTATGGAATATACTGTGATTGAATCATTCCTATTAACCGTTCCAGTTATCAGCAGACACTTTGCAGAAAACGCTCGATCACCTGAAGGTAAACTGTGGGGTGAATACTATGGACCTCTTGTTTCTGAAGCTCGATGTGAAGCAGAACTTGCAGTAGAGTTAGAACGTATTGCTAATAATAAAGAAGAATGGGTAATGCGTACTAAAGCTTGCCGCGCACTTATCTACAAGTTTAACGATATTGACGTAATCGGTAAAAAGTTTCTTGATTTTGTATTATCAAAAGGTAAAAGAAACAATAAGATAGATTTTGTAAAGGTTATATCAGATTACTTTCCGTCTGCAAGTGAACGTCGTGCTAATGGTGAAGTACTTATTACATCAGCTAAAACAGTAATTGAAAGGCTGGCACTTACACTTGTTGATGGAAAGCAATCTGCTGTTAAGCCACCAGCGATAGAGCCAGCAACACTTGAAGGATTTTTTTAATGTACCATAAACGAATAGTTGTAGATTTTGATGATACCTTAGCATTTCACCAAAACCGTAACTTTAATGATGCTCTTCCTAATCAACCTTTAATTGATAAGCTTAATAACTTATATGATCAAGGATGGCAGATTGATATTTTCACAGCTCGTGGATCTATATCATGTTCAAGTAGGCAAGAAGCAGCTGCCAAGTACTACAATAGCATAGCTAGCTGGTTGGAGGATCATAATGTTAAGTACAGTGATCTTTCATTTGACAAGCCTCTAGCAGCTTACTACATAGATGATAAGGGTATCCTACCAGAAGACTTTCTTAAAGTAAACATACGTGATCTTGAGGGTGGTTTATCTGGAGGTGAAATCTACACCGATGGTAAACTAGTACATAAGCAAGATACTAGAGCTCATGCAACAGGTGATTGGTTTTCTAAAGCAAAGGGTATTACCACACCAAATGTACATAGAATCGTTGGTGAAACTATTACTATGGATTACATCGAGCACGACGAAGGTTACTTTAATGATAACTTTCATATGGCTCTTGCCCTTATTCAAAACAAGCTTGATGCTATGAAAGTGCTAGATCCACTACCGTTTCATCGGGAAGCAATAGACAATATAACTTATGAATCATATATAGATCGCATAGAAGCTCATGCTATCAATTCAGGCCAAGAAGAACTGATCGATAACGTAAGTGATATGCGCGATGTATGGCCATACAATAGAACGTTTGCACATGGTGACTTCGGTATCAAGAATATGTTATTCAATGGCAAAGAAGATACTATGACGCTGATTGATCCTATTACTGATGTATTTGGTTGTACTGAAATTGATTGTGCTAAGCTTATTGCAAGTTTAGTTATTAACAATTACCGCCCAAAGCTTTATATAGCAACGTTTGAATATCTCGCGCTGTTTAACGAGATAAATAAAGATCAGCTTATGGTGCTAGTTATCGCTGAGATTACTAGAGTTTATAAGTATCATCCTGACAAAAATCATATAATGGAGTGCGTGAAAAATGTTTGTAAACATTTCTAAAATAGCTAGTGAATTAAATATTGATATTGCTGACGTCAAAATCGGCTTTACTTGTTCAACATTTGATTTGTTACATGCAGGTCATATTGTTATGCTTCAAGAAGCTAAGTCAATGTGCGATTACCTTATCTGTGGGTTACTAACTGATCCAACGCTAGAGCGACCAGATAGTAAAAACAAACCAATTCAAACCCCTTTCGAAAGATACGTTCAGCTTGCAGGTTGCAAGTACGTTGACGAAGTTATTCCTTTTTCTACTGAACAAGAAATCATTGATATGATTTTGACTATCCAACCTGATATAAGAATCGTAGGCGAAGAATACGAAAACACTGATCATACAGGTAAAGGGCTTTGCCCGATTCATTACAATAAGCGCAAGCATTCTTTCTCATCATCTGATTTGAGACAGCGTGTTCTTGATGCAGAAAATAAATGAAAATAACAGTGTACAATTCAAGGACTTTGTGTTATAATAGTTCTAATAAATGAAACCAGTAGGAGAATACAATGTCTGTAATGGATAGGCTTAAGAGTAATTCAAAGATTAAAGGTAGTGACATCCTCGCTAACTCTAAGATTTTTTCACAACAAGATTTTGTGAGTACACCAGTACCCATGATCAACGTAGCATTATCTGGCGATCCGGATGGCGGTTTAGGCTCAGGTCTTACTGTTCTCGCTGGTCCGTCAAAACACTTTAAAACATCATTTGCTTTGCTAATGGCTGCAGCGTATATGAACAAACATCCAGACGCAATCATGTTGTTTTATGATTCAGAGTTTGGCTCACCTCAAACATACTTCGAATCATTTGGTATTGATACCAATCGCATTCTTCATACGCCTATTATGGATGTAGAGAAACTTAAGTTTGATATAGTATCACAGCTTGAAGCTATTGAAAATAAAGATCGTGTCATTATCGTTATAGATTCTATCGGTAACTTAGCATCTAAGAAAGAATTAGAAGATGCAAAGAACGAGAAATCAGTTGCAGATATGTCACGTGCAAAAGCTCTTAAAGGCTTGTTCCGCATGGTTACGCCATACCTTACAATGAAGAATATCCCATGTATCGCAGTTAATCATACCTACCAAGAGATTGGTTTGTTCCCTAAAGCTATCGTTTCTGGTGGCACAGGTATTTACTATTCAGCTGATAACATCTGGATCATTGGTCGCCAACAGAATAAAGTCGGCACAGAGATCAAAGGTTATAACTTTATTGTTAACGTTGAAAAGTCTCGCTTTGTAAAGGAGAAATCTAAGATTCCAGTTATTGTCACATGGGATGGTGGTATTGAGAAATACTCTGGTCTACTTGATATTGCAATGGCAGGTAACTTTGTTGCTAAACCTTCTGTCGGATGGTACTGTCGTGTAGATCAACAAACTGGCGAACTTCTTGATCCTAAATGCCGTGAGAAAGATACGCTTAGTAAAGAGTTCTGGGAACCTATCTTTAAAGAGACTAACTTGAAAGAATATATTCGATCGCATTATACTATTGGATTGAAGTCAATGTTAGGTGAAGAAGCAGAATTATTTAATGATGTACAAGCGGAGTAAAACAGTGTATAATATAACACAAGACGATTACAAATTCATTGAGCGTCCTGAAGATACGATGTACACAGTTGAACTATTAACATCAGCTTATGCTGGAACTAAGTACCAATATTCTAAAGTTTCAGCTAAGGTGAATGAAGATGAAGAAGATGCTACTTTGTCTTTCATGTGGGCGTTAATAGAAGGAGATGAAGGACTCACTGAGTCTGCTGATTTCCAGAACTATATTGGAGATGTGCTAGCTCATATACTTCAGGATGCATTTGATACAGGCGAATATAAGATAGGAAATGATGATGACTCCAAACGTACCAACGACGATCCTGCGGAACCTTCTAACGAATGATGAATACACTCGTAAGACTATACCCTTTTTAAAGAAAGAGTATTTTGAAGGTGCACAAAGGTTTGTATTTGATGAAATCTTAAACTTTGTAGGTAAGTATAATAAACTACCTACTCCTGAAGCGTTGTCTATTGAGTTAGACAACGCTAACCTAAATGAGCAAACCCATATTCAAGCTCATGAAGTTGTAGAAACAATCAAGACTCCTGTTGCTGATGATATTGGATGGTTGCTCGAACACACTGAAAAGTGGTGTCAGGATAGAGCAATCTATCTTGCCATCATGAAGTCTATTGAAATCATTGATGGTCGTGATGATCAGAACTCTAAGAACTCATTGCCTGAAATATTGTCAGATGCTCTTTCAGTTTCTTTTGATACAAACATCGGCCATGACTATATCAAAAGTGCAGATGCACGATATGAGTTCTATCATACTACTGAAGAGAAACTACCGTTTGATCTTGAAAAGTTCAATAGCATTACTAAAGGTGGTTTACCTAGAAAGAGTTTAAACATTGCTCTTGCTGGTACTGGTGTAGGTAAGTCATTGTTCATGTGTCATTGTGCAGCTGGTGCGTTAACTGATGGTAAGAATGTTCTTTATCTAACTATGGAAATGTCAGAAGAAAGAATAGCAGAACGTATAGATGCTAATCTCTTTAATGTTGAAATCGATCAACTTGAAAATCTATCAAAGAAAATGTTCGATGATAAGATCAATAAGATTTCATCTAAGACTCTTGGCAATCTAATCATAAAGGAATATCCAACAGGTTCAGCGCATGTCGGTCATTTCCGTTCATTGCTCAATGAGCTCAAACTTAAGAAAGAGTTTATGCCAGATATTATCTTTATTGATTACTTGAACATCTGTGCATCTTCACGCATTAAAGGATTAAGTGGTAGTGTTAATACGTATTCCCTCATCAAATCTGTTGCAGAAGAAATTCGCGGCCTTGCAGTTGAATACAACGTACCAATTATGTCAGCGACTCAGACAACTAGAACTGGATATGGATCGAGTGATGTTGGCCTCGAAGATACGTCAGAATCGTTCGGGCTTCCTGCAACTGCAGATCTTATGTTTGCCCTCATCTCAAACGAAGAGCTCGAAGGACTCAACCAAATCCTTGTCAAGCAACTTAAAAACAGGTACAACGATACATCAGTCAACAAACGATTTATCGTGGGAGTGGACAGAGCACGAATGAGGTTATATGATGTTGAAGACTCAGCACAAAACCTAGTTGATGCTGGCCAACAAGCTGTTGTACCAAATACTAATAAGCCTAAGATGGACGTGAACGGCTTTAACTTTAATAATTAAAGGAAAATCAAATGAAGGTTAAGTTAATAGGATATACACAAGGCAGTCAAGATTCAACACAAGAAGGCCTTGATAATGTTGAAGACATGATTGCGTTCTGTGCAAGAGTATCTAACCCTACTAATCAGATAAACACTGAGACTACTACTAAACTGCTTAAGTACTTGGCAACTCATAAACATTGGTCTCCATTTGAGATGGCTTCTGCTACTATGGAAATTGAAACTACTCGTGATATTGCACGTCAAATGCTTCGTCATAGGTCATTCGCCTTTCAAGAGTTTAGCCAACGATATGCAGATCCTAGTGCTATGGGATACCCGTTCGCTTTAAGAGAAGCTCGATTGCAAGACACTAGCAACCGTCAGAACTCAGTTGAAGTAGATGATGAGCTTTTAGAACAACGGTGGATTCAACAACAGAAGACCGTAATTGATGCGGCATCATCTGCATATAGATGGGCAATAGATAATGGTATTGCTAAGGAACAAGCGCGGTGTGTTATGCCTGAAGGTAATACAATATCGCGTCTCTATATGCAAGGTTCTATTCGTTCTTGGATTCACTTCGTTGAGCTGCGTTCCTCTAATGGAACTCAAAAAGAACATATGGAAGTAGCGCGGGCAATAGGCGAAGCTATTGTTAAGATCTTCCCAACGGCAAAGGAGTTCATATCACATGAGTAATTTAATATCTACCTTTTATACTGAAAACAGTAGAGGAAGAGTAGAAGTGCATTATGAAAGCCATGGTGTACTATCTCATAAGTTTTATTCGCAAGAAGATTCACTTATGTTCACAGATACCTTAACGACTAAGAGTGTGACAGAAGCAGAAGAACTAGCTGAAGACTGGGTATTAGGAATAAAAGAAATTCCTTGTTAGTATAAATAGTATAAGCTTAGACTAAATTGATCTAAGAAACATGAAAATAATTGTTTACATCTCCTTACTATAGTGATATAATAGTACTATAAATTGATGAGGAGATGTAGTAATGATAAATATATACCAAGTTAACCTTTCACGTGAAGATGTAGATACAATTAATTCTGGCTCTGAATTGCCAATTTTTAACGCAACTCGTTCACTTATGTTTGGTGAGTTTGATAATAAGTTTCTTGAGTTTTTTCAAAAAGCTTATGAAGTTTCTACTGACTGTTTAGACGAAGCATTTGAAGTTACAAATCTTTGGAATAAGCAAGAGCTTGTAGATGTTATAGGAGATGAATGTACTTCTTCTAGCGTCGGTAACTTGTTTGAAAAGAACGGAGTATTTTACCTTTGTAAAGATGTTGGTTTTGAAATGATGGAAAACATAACTTGCCGTCATGAAACGTTAGCTATATTGTAAAAAGGAAAATAATGGAATATTTAGAAGAAATACTTATTATGGCATTATTTGGAATCTCATTGTGGGTTACCACAAATAAGGCCTTTGATGAAGGTGTAGTTGAAGGATCAGAGCTAACCTTAGCTATTTTAGAAGATAAAAAAATTATCGTTATTGATTCTAAAGGTACGGTTAAAGGTGGCACAGGTCAATCACCAAGATAAACTTGAAGTAAGGAAATAATTATGTTAATAGTAAATACTGATACTCAAGACTGGCCGGCAGGTTGCCAAACTTCTGCTATGGTAGAAAAGATCACGATGTTGTTTCATCAAGGTCATTCTTTTGATAGGATATGTGAGATTAGTCGTGCAGATATAGCTTTAGTTGAAAGGGTTACAAATAACTTACAGACTTTAAACGAAATCTCACATCATTGAACACCATACAGATTAAGGGTGGTACTAGGTTTCAGAAGAGACTTGTACTAGACATAGTTAATTGGTATCTTAAGAAAATGTTACCACGTGTGCGAACACTTGATATAACTATACGTCTTACTCAGTGTCAAGAAGATTCAGATGCGATGGGTTATTGTTTAGAGTTAGAAGACAATAGAACATTTGACATTGAAATTGATAAGAACATGAGAATGTTTGACACAGTAACAACGTTATGTCATGAGCTTACGCACCTTAAGCAGTACTATCGTAAAGAAATGGTCCATAAGAACCATGGAAGAATACAGTGGAAAAAGACAATGTATGGTATATACACTAAGTATAGTGAACAGCCATGGGAAAGAGAAGCATTTAGAATGGAGAAGCAGCTAGCACTAGAATGTTTTACAGAGATACTATGAAAAGAAAGGCAATTAAAAATAAAGTTCTTCACGCTGTCCGGACACCGGTCTTCAAAAGCCGTGTCTATAAAGACAGAAAGAAAGAAATGTATAAGACAGGTAAATACTTGGAAGAATAGTATTGATACACCCTTTTAAAACTCGCTATACGCGGGTTTTCTTTTTTGTATAAATAGTATTAATAATACACATTGGATAAACGAACACATGTATTCTTTTTCAGATTTTTTAACGGAGGCTGCGGTGAGAGTAGATACTACACAAAACGCTAGTATTACCGAGCTATTCCCAGCCCTAGCTTTTAACAATAAGTATAAGCCTACCGACATTAATAAATTTGCTGAATGGTTAAGATCATTAACTCTTTCTTCTGCTAATGTAAAGAAAGCGTTTGTTACAGATTCAAACGTCAAGGCAGGCGCTAAAGTAATTGAAACTACAAGCGAGATGAAGCCTAAATTCTTTAAAGATAAAATGGAAAACGCCATTGGTATTACTAAATGGCTATACTCTGTAGATAAGAAAAAGAAAATCAAGAATGTTGTATGGGGTTACAGAGAAAAACCAGCTGGAATTCCTAAGAATCATGCAGGTGACATTTTTATCTTCTTTGCTGATGGCAGCAAGTTAGGTGTAAGTTTAAAGGCCGGAACTAAAAAATCAAAAGAACCTCTACTAAACACTTATGTTGGTACTACGTTTAAAAAGATAAAGCAAGAAGATAAGCTTACAAAATTAGCTGATGCAATGTGGGACACTGTATACTCAAAAGTACCAGGTGTTATTGATATTGCAACTAAACGCAGCTATATGGAACGTGGTGTAAAAAACAAAGTAACAGAAAAATACGTCGAGTATTTCTTAGAGAACGAAGCAGCAGCAAACAAGCTATATACTGAGATGTTGTATGTAAACAGAGTTCATATGACTAAAGCAATCAATTCGCTATCAATGAAAGAATTCAAAGACTGGGTTATAGGTAACTTTAATCTTCAGTTATCCTCTACAAACGCAGATGTTCCATTAATTCTTGTAAAGGCCGTCGGTAAAACTGCAGAAGAAAAAGCAGACGATCTTGCAGCTATGGTTGGTACACTAATATCATTTAAAGCTGTTCTTAATACTTCATCAGTACAAGAATGGTTTATCGAGATTGCTGATGCTACAGGTAATAAGGCAAAAATGAAAATGGCTATTAGAAGTGATTCTGGAGTTAGAGCTGGTAAAGATGCCGGCAAACAGGGTCGACTGGGTAAATATCTTCAACTCAAATTGCAATATTCTGGACTAGTATAAATGATTAATTTCAAATCACACCTCATCACTGAGGCTACATCGAGTAAGAACACACATATGACTCATATTGAGGATCGTGTGATCTATGGTGGAGTATCTGGTGCGCGTGAAGCAATACAAGCATTAAGATCTATGCGTGATATGTTAGCAGGTAGTTCTAAAAGTACAACAGATGTAACGGTTAAATGGGATGGAGCTCCAGCGGTATTTGCTGGCATTGATCCTTCTGATGGTAAATTCTTTGTTGCGAAGAAAGGCATCTTTAATAAGAACCCTAAGGTATATAAGTCCCATGCAGATATTGATGAAGATACTTCTGGAGACTTAGCAACTAAACTTAAGGTCTCATATGATGAACTAAGTAAAATAGGTATCACCGGAGTTATACAAGGTGACTTAATGTTCACGTCAGATGATCTCAATACTGAGACTATTGACGGTGTTAAGTATTTTACTTTCCATCCTAATACTATTGTGTATGCAGTGCGTGCTGATTCTCCGGAAGCCAAAACTTTACGTAAAGCTAAAATGGGTATTGTTGTCCACACTTCTTACACTGGCAAAACGTTTGAAACTATGCGAGCCTCCTTTAATGTTAAAGCTTCTTCGTTTAAGAAGACGCCATCAGTGTGGTTGCAGGATGCTAACCTCAGAGATCTATCTGGAACTGCTACACTTACAAAGAAAGATACAGACGAAGTTACCCTGGCTCTTAGTAATGCCGGCAAGATCTTTAGTAAGATTAAAGGAACTGCACTCAATGATCTTTCTAAAAACGAAGAATTGTCAGGACTCATAGAAACATATAATAACTCGTTCACAAGACGAGGAGAGTTAGTCACAAACACAACTAAGCATGTTGCAGGACTCATCAGATGGATCGAAGATCGGTTTGAAAGAGAAGCCGCAAAATTAAAGACACCTGTTGCTAAAGATCGCAAGTTTGCTAAGAGAGATGACATACTTAAGTTCTTCTCTGCAGGTAACAAAGCTAACCTTAAAGCTATCTTTGATTTGCAGAATGCTATCGTAGTAGCGAAATTAGTTATTATAAATAAGCTTAATAAAGTAAATAGTATTGATACCTTTATTAAAACTAAATCAGGATTTAAAGTAACAGGCGTTGAAGGTTTTGTTGCTATCGATAAGTTAAAAGGTGGAGCAGTTAAATTAGTTGATCGCTTGGAGTTCAGCTATAACAATTTCTCCTCTGATGTTATTAAAGGCTGGGAAAAATAATCTCACTCCTAATGGGAAAAGAAAAATGCAAGAAAATACAGACAAGATTAAAGCTGAATATAAAGAGCTTAAAAAATCTAAGACAGCAGTTATTAAGTCATTAGTATCGCGTGCTCATAAAATATACGATACTAAAGGTATTGATAAAGAAGGTATGATTAGTGACATCCTTGTTGCTAAGTATGGTTCTGCAAAGGTCAAAGCGGCCTTCAACGAATCAGTAGATATTGATGAAGCTTATATTAGAGCAGTAGACTTTCAGAAGGCAGCCAAGGAAGTTGGCAAGCTTAAATCTGGTCTAGATCAAAATGCAATCAATCAAATCTCTAAGCTACTAAATTCGATGTTTAAAAATTCATCTTTAAAGATACGTGATAATGCTGTTCTAGCTATCAATAAGTTAAAGAGTAAAGTACAAAGAGACACACGTGTTTCCATCGATAAAATCCTTACTGCGAACAACTTGCTAAAGGGTGGAAATATTACAGTTGAATCCACGGATATGCAAGAAGCTTTGAACGTACAACAACGTATGAAGCTTAAGCAATCAATGCGCCGCAACAAAGCTAAGATTGCTATGGGTCGTAAGCGTGCTGCACGTAAGCTAGCCTCACCTGAAAAACTTCAAAAGCGTGCTGAAAAAGCTGCACGTACCGCAATGGTTAAGAAGATCTTAAAAGACAAAGATAAGTCTGATCTATCGTATGCCGCACGTAAAGGCATTGAAGATCGTTTGGCTAAGAAGAAAGGTCAGATCAAGACAATGGCCAAGAAGTTACTTAAGACCGTACGGCTTAAAGACAGAGCAAAACTTCAGAAGAAGCCTGGAGCATAATTCTATGTCATTTAAGTCTTTCGGTGAATACGTCACAGAAGCTACTAAAGAAATAACCGTTGCATGGGGCCGTTATAATGCCCCTACTATCGGCCATGAAAAATTATTTACTGCTGTACAAAAGGTAGCACGTAATGGTGCGTATCGAATTTATTCCTCTCAGACACATCAGAATCAAAAAGATAAAGATGGCTATTATAAAGATCCGCTTGATTATAAGACAAAGGTAAAATATCTACGTAAGATGTTCCCGCGTCACGCTCGTGCGATGATCTATGACAAAAATATTAGAACCATGTTTGACTTAATGACAAAGCTTTATGATGAAGGCTTTAACAGAGTAAACTTGGTTGCAGGGTCTGATCGTGTTGCAGAATATGAATCAACTTTAAACAAGTACAATGGTGTTAAAGGCCGTCACGGTTTCTATAACTTTGAAGGCGGAGTAAACATTATTTCTGCTGGCGAAAGAGATCCTGATTCTGATGGTGCTTCTGGTATGTCTGCCTCTAAGTTGCGTGCATACGCATCAGCCAATGATCTTGCTGCTTTCTCTAAAGGTATTCCTAAAGGATTCAAAGACGGTCAAGCATTATTCAACGATGTTCGTAAAGGTATGGGACTTAAAGAATCTCACGATCACCGTCAACATCTCCAATTGCAAACAGTATCCGAAGAGCGTGAAGCATACATCCAAGGAGAGTTATTCGAAAAGGGTGATACAGTAGCTATTAAAGAATCTGATGAAGTTGGTACTGTAGTAATGCTTGGTTCTAACTATCTCATCATTGAAATGACTGATGGTAAGAAACTACGCAAATGGTTAACTGATGTTGAAAAGCTTGAAGAAGCTTGTTGGGAGACCCACAAACAAGTTGGTATGAAAACTAAAAACGGCAAACAGGTGCCTAACTGTGTACCTAAAGAAGAATCTGATATGAAGAAGAAGAAAGGCTTTAAAGATTTTATTGAAGGTGACAAGAATTCATTGTGGGACAATATCCATAAGAAACGTAAACGCATTAAAAATGGATCTGGCGAGAAGATGAATAAGCCCGGTTCCAAAGATGCACCTACTGATCAAGATTTTAAGGACTCACAATAATGAAGATGACAGAAATACAAAAGATGTATCTTCGAGCTCGTGGGCGTTGGTCTAAGAATGCAGGTAAAGAAGAACAGAAGAAGAAAAATAAACAATTCGACGAGATTAGAAACGCTGAACGTGCTGGTGACTTTGGTACTGATAAGCTTACTAAGTCGTATTGTGCTGATACCCCTGGCCAAACAAACGAAGCCAAGGATGATATTAAAAAGGGTGATACTGTTCGTATTAAAAAGCAATACACAAACAGTTCAGCTGAAGCTAAAAGAGATTATATTGTAAAAGAGTTAAGAGGACCTAGAGTTCTTATTGCTCCAAAGGTATGGAATGGTGGTGGAGTTATTCCAACAGAATCTTTGAAAATCAATATGATTCAAAAGGCTGGAATGAATGAAGCATTTGAACCTCATATAATGTATG
>TARA_B110000305_G_scaffold35063_1_pt1 | contig 27186 bp, 26 predicted proteins | sample TARA_B110000305 | Tara Oceans TARA_B110000305 (sample SAMEA4397930) | marine metagenome | biome: Polar Biome; feature: [SRF] surface water layer (ENVO:00010504); material: water (ENVO:00002006), including particulate matter (ENVO:01000060) such as... | depth 5 m | reverse complement strand
GCAGCAATAACCTCATCATCTCTGATCGAACCGCCGGGCTGTATAATAGCAGTAACACCCGCATCAGCTGCTGCCATCAGTCCATCTGCAAATGGAAAGAAGGCATCAGAAGCGACAACCGAACCTATTGCCAATGGCCTTTCAAATCCCAACGCTTTTGCAGCATCTTCTGACTTGCGGGCTGCAATCCTAGATGAATCAAGTCGATTCATTTGGCCTGCTCCAATACCAACCGTTGCACCATTTTTTGCATAAACAATAGCATTTGATTTAACGTGCTTCGCTACCTTAAATGCAAACAAGAGATCGCTCATTTCTTGTTCCGATGGCTTACGAGAAGAAGCTATTTTAAGTTCCCTCTCTTCGATTATAATATTATCTTTTGTCTGTGCAAGGAAGCCTCCTGAAACAGACTTCATCATTATGCCAGGAAGATTTGGATCCGCTAATCCACCCGTTATTAAAATTCTAATATTTTTCTTTGAGGCTAATATTATTTTAGCATCTTCAGAAATGCTAGGAGCAATAATTACCTCTGTAAATATTTCTGATATTTTTGTAGCTGTTTCTTTATCAAGTCCTTTGTTGAGTGCTATTATTCCACCAAAAGCTGAAACAGAATCACAATTTAGGGCTTTTGAGTAAGCTTCAATAAGACTTGATCCAGTCGCAACTCCGCAAGGATTTGCATGTTTAATAATAGCTACTGCAAAATCTTTTTTATCATCAAATTCAGAAACAAGTTCAAAAGCAGCATTTGTATCATTAATATTATTGTAGCTAAGTTCCTTACCTTGAATTTGGTGAGAGGTTATAAGACCCTTCCTATTTGACCCATCATTATAAAATTTAGCTTTTTGATGAGGATTTTCTCCATACCTAAGATTTTGTTGTTCTACACCTCCGAGAGCATGAAATTTCCCGAGAGGCTCTTTTAATTCTTCAGACATCCAATTTGAAATTGTAGAATCATATGCTGCGGTTCTTGCATAAGCCTTTAGGGCTAATTTTTTTAATGTTATATTACTTAACGCGGCTTGGTTTTCTTTGAGTTCCCTTAATATAATATCATAATCATCTGGATCTACTATCACTCCAACGTGCGAATGGTTCTTTGCAGCCGCTCTTATCATTGCTGGCCCGCCAATATCTATATTTTCAATACACGTTTCATAATTAGATTTGTTTAATATAGTTTCTTCAAAAGGATAAAGGTTTACAATTAATAAATCGATATTTTGTATATCGTGTTCTTTCATTAATTTTTTATGCTCTTCATTATTTCTTTTTCCAAGCAATCCACCATGGACTTTTGGGTGAAGAGTTTTAACTCTACCATCTAATATTTCAGGAAAACCTGTTATAGATGAAACATCTTTTACCTTTAACCCAGATTTAGAAAGAACGGAATATGTTCCTCCGGTAGAAATAATTTCAACACCTAACTCAATAAGATCTTTTGCGAAATCTATAATTCCATTTTTATCTGATACAGATATTAGCGCTCTTTTTATTTTTGACATTCTTTATAATCCTCTGAGCTTTCTAATATTTTCTTTATATTTTGTTTTTCCACCCTTAAAGGTTGCTGTTCCTGCAACAAGAACATCAGCCCCAGCCGAAATTGCCCTTGGGGCAGTCTCAAAATTTATACCACCATCAACCTCTAGATCTATTTTTTTTCCAGTCAGATCAATCATTTTGCGAATACTTTCAATCTTTACCAATTGGTCATCCATAAAACTTTGACCGCCGAAGCCTGGAACGACAGTCATAACTAAAATTAAATCAAGTTCTTCGATTAAATTATTAAGGACACTAAGATGTGTTGCAGGGTTTAAGGAAATCCCAGTTTTACAGCCAAGACCCTTTATTATTCGGAGAGTTTCTTTAGGGTTTTTTTCTGCCTCAGGGTGGAATGTAATTATATCAGACCCCGCTTCTGCAAAATTTTCTAGCAATGGGTTAACTGGCTCAATCATGAGATGTACGTCAAAGACTTTATTTGTACACTTTCTAATATCTTTTATTACCTCGGGACCGATGGTAATATTTGGAACATAATGACCGTCCATTACGTCAACATGAATATAATCGGCACCTGCATTATCAATTTCTTCAATCTCATTGCCAAGGCATGAAAAATCAGCAGACAAGATTGATGGAGAGATTTTTATTTGATTATCCATTTAAATTCATTAACAGAGCTTTTATTTCGAAGCAAGCACTCAAGATACTTTCTTTAATCTTGCAATAAAAAAACCATCCATCCCGCCAATTTCACTTAAATGATCTGGAAATATTCTAAGTAATCCGTCCTCAGTAATTAACTCCTTGAGGCCGCTAACTTCACCGGGTAAAATTCTTTCTATTTCTGCATCCTTATTTTCTTTAATAAATTTAAAGATTTGGTTTTCACCTTCCTCAACCTCTAACGAGCATGTGCAATATATTAAACTCCCATTTTCACTTAGAAGTTTCCAAGAAGACAAAAGCAAATCAGACTGAAGTTTCTCTAAAGACCTAATATCATTTTCTTTTTTTATATGCATTATATCCGGGTGTCGTCTGAGTGTTCCAGTCGAAGAACATGGGGCATCCAGAATAATTTTAGACCATTTTTTTTCAGATTTAAAATCTCTTACATCAGAGTGAATGATTGAAGATGTATAATTTAGGCGAGACAAGTTTTCTTTTAGTCGCTCTATTCTTTTTTTATTCCCATCAATTGAGGTAACCTCTGCTCCCATTGCTACTAATTGCGAAGTCTTTCCACCTGGTGCTGCACAAAGATCAAGAACTTCATCACCTTTTTTAATATTTAATAATGTAGCTGGAATTTGCGATGAATAGTCCTGAACCCACCAATCACCCGATTCAAATCCCTCCAGATCAGAAATTAAACTAGTGTTATTTAACCTAACTGTTTTATTTGATATGTAATATCCATTTAGTTTATCAGCCCAAACTAATGGATCCTCTTTTACACAGAGATCTATTGGAGGACTTAAAACCCTATGAGCATTCTCTATGTTAATATAATTTTCACCCCACTCAGCCTTCCACCTTTCTGTTAGCCATAATGGAGTTTTGGGACTTTCCTCTTGATAGATCTTTATTTTATCCTTTTCCCTAAGGGCACTCCGCATTATCGCATTAATAAGACTTTTCCATTTGCCACCAGCCATTTCAACAGATGTATTTGTTGCTGCATGATCGGGAGTTTTTAGATAAATAATTTGTACAATACCTATCCTGAGAATCATTTGCACCTTAGAAGGTGACTTATTTAGAGATTTTTTTAAAAACTTATTAAGTATGAAATCTATTTCAGTTAGATTTCTTAATGTCGATGAAACAATTAGCCTACAAAAAGAGCGATCTTCAGGTTCCATTTTAGAAAGATATGACCCAGACTGAAGATATTTATTAAATACATCATCCAGGGGAGTAGACTTATCTAAAACCTCAAGCAAGATTTCAATAGCAATCCTTCTAGCCGAAAGCCCAACATTATTATTAAATTTTTTTAAATTTTTTTTCATAAACTATCTTTCAATTTTTTATTGGTAGGTTATATATATCCTTATGTCTAAAAATTTACATAAAAATAATGAAAGTCAGGCTGATATAGCCAAGCGTGCCTTGTCAGAAGCCGATGAAAGAAAACTAAAACTAGAAAAGTCTAATTTACCAAAAGAGCTTGATGGAAGAAGTGGTCCTGAGCCGACTAGATATAATGACTGGGAAAAGAACGGCATTACATCTGATTTTTAATTAAATTAGCTGTCTGAACTTATAAACTTTTACTGATTGAAAAAGCCCCGCCTTGTTGTAAGGGTCATTTTCTGACCAGGCCAGTGCCTTTTTCTTATTTTCTGTTTCTATAACAATAAGACTACCCATCATTTCTTCTTCTGCATCTGTCAATAAAGGCCCTGCATAACGAACTAAGCCTGTATCTTTAACATATTTCAAATGATCCTCTCTGTTTGCCAACCTTTTCTCTAGTGATTTTTCATGATCTAAACAAATTATCGAAAACAGCATTTTAGGCCTCCTCTTTCAGTGGTCGTGATAATAATTCTTCAATAATTGTATCAATATCAGACTCATTGTTTATTAATTTATTAATTGAATCGGTAATTGGCATAGTTATATTGTAATTTTTTGCTAACTCTATGACGGCCTTCGTAGAAAACATTCCCTCTGCCACGGATGTAAGGCCATTAGTCGCTTCACTAATATTCATTCCCTTTCCTAGCTTCATGCCCAGGGTAAAATTTCTTGATGTTTCGGAGTTACATGTAAGGATTAAATCTCCCATCCCAGAAAGCCCGGTTAAGGTTTTTGCTTCACCCCCCAATGCCTGAGCAAGACGACTAATTTCAGAAAATCCCCTTGTAATAAGAGCAGACCTTGCGCTATCCCCGAGCTCTTTTCCAAAAACAATACCTGAGGCAATCGCTATTATATTCTTTGTTGCGCCGCCAATCTGTGCCCCAACTATATCTGGACTCTGATAAATTCTAAATTGAGGCGAACTTATTGTTTCTGCAATTTTTTTACCAACACTTTTGTCCTTGCAGGCTAAGGTAAGTGCAGTCGGAAGGTTAATTGCGACATCTTTTGCAAAACTAGGTCCCGATAAAATAGCGATAGGATTAGTCGGCAAGTATTCATCGGCTACCTCACTCATGAGCTTAAGTGATCCAATCTCAACACCCTTAGAACACAATACAATTGGAATCTTATTATCAATTAGACCCCTAATATTTTCTAATGTGCTTCTCAGGTATTGGGCTGGAGTAACTAAAAATAGTAAATTAGTATTTTTAAGGAACTCAAAATTATTGTACGCCACTATAGTTGATGGAAGACTAATTCCGGGAAGAAATAAGTCATTTTTATTACTAATGTTTATTGTATCGACAACTTCCTTTTCTTTTGCCCATATATTAATTTTCTTATTATCTTTTGATAAGGCGATAGCAATGGCCGTACCCCAAGCCCCAGCTCCCATAACTGAAATATTATTATAATGAATACTATTACCCAAGGTTACCTCCATTAAGTTTCATCTCCTCTAGTGGCCACCTAGGAGTTACAGGAATCTCTAAACTATCCTTTTGACCATTCAATAGTCGTAATCCTCCGGCCCAAGCTATCATTGCAGCATTATCTGTACAAAATTTTATAGGGGGGGCAACAAATTTTATTTTATTTTTAATTGCTAAGTCATTTAGACTTTTTCCTATTGCTTTATTTGAGGCAACGCCACCCGATGCTACAAAATACTTTATATCTAAATCCTTATATTCCTTTTTTACTCGCGATATAGCCCTGCTTGATTTGGTTGTTAAACATTCAATAATTGCCTGCTGGTAGGAGGCTGATAGATCAGCTAAATCTTTTTTTGACAATGGTTCAATTTCTTTTACTTCCCTAATGAGGGATGTTTTTAGTCCTGAGAAAGAAAAGTTACAGTCTTCAGACCTTAAAAGAGGCCTTGGGAAATTGAATCTATTGCTGGATCCTTTTTCTGATGCTTTTTCTAATGCAGGTCCCCCGGGGTAGCCTAAGTCTAAAAACTTTGCGGCTTTGTCAAAGGCCTCACCAACTGCATCATCAAGTGTTGTACCAAGCTGAATATATTTACCAAGACTTTTCACAAGAATTAGCTGGGTATGGCCCCCTGAGATAAGGAGTAATATATATGGAAACGAAACTTCGTTTGTTAGCAGTGGCGTAAGAGCGTGACCCTCCAAATGATTAACTCCTATTAAAGGAATACCAGCACCAAGAGCAATACCCTTTGCTGTCGTCAATCCAACTATTAATCCGCCCACAAGCCCGGGACCAGATGTTGCGGCTATTCCATCAATGTCCTGTAATTTAAATGATGCTTCATCCAAAGCCCTATCTATCAAAGGGCTCAGGTTCTCGATATGGGATCTTGAGGCAATTTCTGGAACAACACCACCATATGGCATGTGCTCGTCAATTTGACTAAAAACAACATTTGAGAGAATTTCACCACTTTTCTCATTTTCTAATTTTACAATCGAAACAGCAGTTTCATCACAACTGCTTTCAATTCCCAAGACTGTAATGTGGTCGGTTGTCATTATGGTTCCCCAAATTTGTAATTAATCTAATAACTATCATATATTAAATAACTTATCTAAATGATCTTTTAATATGATAATGCTAGGCTATTAACTAAATATATATTATTAAAAAAATTTTTAGATAAGAGCATCATATTTTATAAAAAGGCAGCGGAGAGACATGAAAAAAATTTTATCTATAGTCTTTATTTTACTTTTAGTTCCAAATTTTTCATATGCCACAATACCAAATGTTGTCACTGACCATGCGAGTATTTCAATTCTTTTAGAATCAAAAGAAATAAAGCCTGGAGAAAATTTGGTTCTAGGAATAAAATTTGATTTAGATCCTGGTTGGCATACTTACTGGAAAAATCCTGGCGACTCAGGCTTACCACTTGAAATTAAATGGACTTTACCAGATGGAGTAATTCCCACTAAGCAGCTTTGGCCCGCACCTGAAAGAGCTGCTGTAGAGCCCCTAATGAGCTATGGTTATTATGATCAGTTAGTTCTTCCAGTCATTTTTTCAGTTGATGAAAGTTATGCTAATGGAGAGCGTTTTATTGCAAAAATTGATTTCCTTATATGTGAACTCATTTGTATTCCCGAAAGCGCAGAAATTAACTTTAGTATTAATGAATATAATGATTCTGACATTTCTCTATCCAGGAAAACCTTATCTAGTTGGTACAAGAAATTACCATCTGAAAGTGATATTATCGTTAGTGCTGAGGCTTCATCAGAACTTCTATCGCTGTCTTGGAAAAATAATAATGATTTATCAGAAGTATATTTCTATCCTGAACAAGATGGATTAATTAAATATTCCTCCAATCAAAATTACTTCGAAAGCGATGAGGGTTCGAGGATAATAATAGAAAGACCAGCTAAAATTAAAAATATAAGTAATATTTCAGGTGTCTTAGAAATGGTCAGTCAAGAAGGGACAATATTTACTAATTTTTCTGCACCAGTTTCATATGTGTCCGAGATAATTATTCCAGATGATTCCTCACTTTCTTTTTGGTTGGCTATTATTTTAGCTTTCCTAGGTGGCATCATTTTAAATATTATGCCCTGTGTCTTTCCTGTTATTGCCCTCAAGGTTATGACTTTTATAAGGGAATCAAGTGAGGGAGGGGCATGGAAGCATGGTCTAGCATTTTCCTTAGGTGTCGAGCTAAGTATGCTCTTGTTGTTATCCCTAACTTTTATATTTAGAAATCTTGGCCAAGCTGTTGGCTGGGGCTGGCAGCTTCAATCTAGCTCTATTTCAAGCCTCTTATCTGTTTTATTTTTTGCTATTGCCTTTACTTTATTATTTAAAATTGAATTTGGCACCTCATTTACGCGACTTGGCGGCATAGGCTCAAAAACGACAGGATATCTTAATTCATTATTGTTGGGATGCTTAACTGTGATAGTGGCAACTCCATGTACCGGACCATTTATGGGAGCAGCTATTGGATGGGGCCTATCTCAGTCATTTCTTGTTTCACTTTTAGTTTTTCTCTCGCTAGGGTTAGGCGTAGCATTCCCAACCTTGATTTTATCGGCAATTCCTTCGGGTCTTAATTTCCTTCCTAAACCAGGAGTCTGGATGGTTAGGGTTGGCCAGGTAATGTCTATTCCCATGGCGTTAACGGCTGTTTGGCTTGCTTGGGTTGTTCAAAGGCAAGCAGGTTTTGTTGGCTTGAGGGATTTATTTATTGGTCTTATCTTCGTTATAATATCTTTGATTGCTTATAAAGCTAGCACTAAGAATAGACTATATAAATTCGTTACAATATTTTTTATTATCCTTGGACCCCTTTTTATTATCTTGTCCAGCAAATCAAATGAAAATCTTGATACTAGAGAGCCATCAATCGGGAAGGTATGGTCGAAAACTATTTTTGATGAATATAAAAAAACTGATCAAAATATTTTAATAAACTTCACAGCTGACTGGTGTCTTACTTGCAAGGTAAACGAGGCGATAGTTTTTCAATCAAACTCATTTAAAGAGTTAATAGATAAAGGAGAATTAATTTATCTTGTTGCGGATTGGACAAATTATGACGCCCTGATTACCAATGAATTAAAAAAATATGAGCGTGGAGGTGTGCCCTTATATTTATATTGGAAAGCTGGAGAAGCTAACCCCAAGATTCTTCCTGCTATTTTAACTAAAAAAATATTCTATGATGAAATAAGATAAATCTAGTCATTTGAGATTTGATAGATAGAATAATTAGGCATTGAAAATTTATTATTTAGTAAAAGTATTAGGAGTTAAATATGACCGGACGTGTAAGTGGAAAGATGGCCTTTGTGACAGGCGCTGCACAAGGTATAGGCGAGGCCATAGCCTTTAAGCTAGCAAAAGAAGGCGCCAAAGTTACAGTTGCTGATATCAATGAAGAAGGTGCCACTGCGGTATCTAAAAAAATTAACGATCAGTTTCCTGGTAAGGCATTCTCAGTTGCACTAGACGTGACATCAGAAGATCAATGGAAGGAGTCACTTGATAGATCGGAAGTGTCAATGGGCGGTTTAAATATTTTAGTAAATAATGCAGGAATATCTGCTGGTTCAACCATTGAAGAAACTGATTATGAAACTTTTCAGAATGTAATGAAGATTGATACCGATAGTGTTTTCCTTGGAAGTAAATATGCAATACCAATTATGAAAAAATACGCACCCGGCTCTATTGTGAATACATCTTCTATTTCTGGTTTAATTGCCGGACATAATATGGTTGCGTATAATACAGCCAAAGCAGGGGTCTGGCTGATGTCTAAGTCCATAGCTCTCCATTGTGCTAGGCAGGGTTATCAGATTCGTTGTAATACAATTCATCCTACATTTATCGACACTCCCATTCTTGATGGATGGCTAACGGGAGGCCGAGGTGATAAGCCACCACTTGAGCGGGATGAGCTTCTAAGTAAACTTGGTAAACAAGTCCCCCTTGGTGTTGTTGGTGATACAGATGACGTGGCCTATGCTGTACTATATTTGGCGAGCGATGAATCAAAATTTGTTACCGGATCTGAATTAAAGATTGATGGTGGCATAAGCGCAATGTAAGGAATGTAATATGAGATTATCTATCTATTTATTTATTTTGTTTTCTTTTTTATCACTATCAAATGAGTGTTTGGCTAAAGAAACCCTCTCTGGAATAAATCCCGAAGAGTTTAATTATCTGACAAGGCCTCAAGACAGCTTATATGATCATATTAATAGTGATTGGTTGAATAATACCCCTATCCCAGACGACCAAATAGGTTGGGGCTCCTATATGACTTTGCGAGAAGAATCTTACGTTAATCAAAAAGGGCTTATTGAGGGGATTATTAAAAAAATAAGTCAAAATGATTCTAGCCTAACTTCTGAGGAAATTAAGATTGCAAATCTTTATAAAAGTTATATGGATCGTGACCGTATAAATAAATTAGGTCATCAACCTATTAATGAAGATATAAAAAGAATTTTAAAAATAAAGGATACTAAAGATTTATGGGATTACTTCGCTTATTCTGTTAGGTCAGGTCCATCAGTTCCATTTACAATAGCAATCTATGATGATTTGAAAGATCCTCTTAACTATACTGTTTATATTGATCAGAGCGGTTTAGGTCTCCCAGATAGAGATTATTACTTAGAAGATAACTATAAAGATGCTCGAGAAGCATATCTTACTCATATAGAAAATTTACTAAAATTAGCGGGAATTGAAAAAGAAAAAAAGAAAGCATCAAATGCTTATGAAGTAGAAAAAAGATTAGCTAAAATACAATTGTCCAGAACAGATAGTCGGGACCCTGAAAAAATTTATAATCCCTTCACCTTGGAACAACTAAGCAATCTTGGATCTGGTGAATGGGAAAGTTGGGTTACGAGTCTAGGGCTTAAGAGTCAAAAGAAATTTATTGTTGAATCTCCTGATTACATTAAATCTGTATTAGAGTTAATGACTGATGTACCAATAGAACAATGGATAGACTATCTTTTGGTTAGAATGGTTAAAGGCTCGTCCAGTTCCTTATCCGATGAATTTGTGAATGAATCATTTAGATTTGCAAAAATTCTAACCGGTAGAGAAAAGTTACCTGATCTTTGGAAGCGTGGCGTTGGACTGTCTAATGGTTTAATGGGGGATGCGATAGGAAAGATTTATATTAAGAAATATTTTCCACCAGAATACAAAGTTCGCATGGAGGTTCTAGTAAACAATTTACTCGAATCTTTTAAGGTTGGTATCGAAGATCTTAGCTGGATGACAGATCAAACAAAAATAAAAGCATTAGAAAAATTATCAAAATTAAATGTAAAAATTGGGTACCCAGAAATTTGGGATGATTATGACGGACTTTCGGTCGATCCTGAAGATCTTTATGGAAACCTTCAAAACGCATCAGTGTTTGGTTATAAAAAAGCACTCGAGAAACTGAGCGGGCCTGTTGATAGAAGGGAATGGTCAATGTCTCCTCAAACTGTTAACGCTTATTTTAGCCCAACAAAAAATGAAATCGTTTTTCCTGCTGCATATCTCCAGCCCCCTAATTTTAATCCCAATGCGGATGATGCTGTTAATTATGGAGCAATAGGGGTTACCATTGGTCATGAGATAAGTCATGCCTTTGACGATAAAGGATCCCAGTTTGATGGCGATGGTAATTTAAATAATTGGTGGACAGAGGAAGATAGAAGAAATTTTGATGAACGAACTCAGAAGCTAGTCAAACAATATTCAGAATATGAGGCAGTACCAGGCATTAGGCTAAATGGTGAGCTTACCCTAGGGGAAAATATTGCAGATTTAGGAGGGGCAAAGGCCGCCTTCAGAGCATATAAAATATCTCTAGGAGGAAACCCTTCTCCAATAATTGATAACTATACTGGTGAACAAAGGTTCTTTATAGGGACTGCGCAGTCAGATCGAGTAAAGTTCCGTAAAGAAATCCAAGCTATGCGAGTTGCTACTGACCCTCATTCACCTGCTAGATTTAGGGTTGATGGAGTTGTTATTAATATGAAAGAATTTCATCAATCATTTTCTACACAACCTGGCGATAAGCTTTATAGGACTGATGATCAAATCATACTTATCTGGTAATTTTTAAAAACCATTGATGAAAGATTTAATTTGTTTATTGAAATGCCTCATAACAAATAGTAAACAGTTAATATGAATTCAATTTTTTTACTGGTAGACGCTATTTTAGATCTTTATTCTTGGATAATTATTATTACCGTTGTTTTGAGTTGGCTCTCATCTCTAAATATAATTAACAACTCAAATCAAATAGTTCGAATGTTTCATGAAACTTCATGGCGCTTGACTGAACCTTTATTGGGCAGAATAAGATCTCTCTTACCTAATTTTGGTAGCCTTGATATTTCACCAATTGTTGCACTTTTAGCTATTTATTTTCTACGTTCTCTTTTGAGAGAATATTGGCCTTTGGTTTTGTAAATTGATGAGCGGAACAATTATAGATGGAAAGAAACATGCCATTGACCTAAGGCGGCGTATTAAAATTGCCACTAATAATCTAAAATCAAAATATGGAATTACTCCTGGTCTAGCTGTTGTGTTAGTTGGGAACGACCCCGCTAGTGAAATCTATGTTAGGAATAAAGGTATCCAAACTAAAGAAGCTGGAATGGAATCTTTAGAGTTTCGTTTGGCTGAAGATTCATCAGAAGATGATCTTTTAAAGAAAGTAGAAGCATTAAATAATGATAGTGCTGTTAATGGAATTTTAGTTCAATTTCCTGTCCCGAAACATATGAGCCAACAAAAGATTATTGAAACTATTTTACCATTAAAAGATGTTGATGGTTTGCACCCCGTCAATGCGGGATATTTAGCTAGTGGTCTGAAGGGTATGGTGCCATGTACACCCCAAGGCGCTGCAATTCTTATTAAAGAAACATTAGGGGAACTATCAGGTCTTCATGCCGTAATTGTTGGAAGATCAAATTTAGTTGGAAAACCAATAGCCCAACTCCTTCTTAAAGAAAATTGTACAGTTACAATATGTCATTCACGGACAAAGGACTTAAAGGAGACATGTCTTTCTGCGGATATATTAGTTGCAGCTGTTGGGATTCCAGAGTTGATAAAAGAGGATTGGGTTAAACCAGGAGCCACAATTATAGATGTTGGAATTAATCGACTAGATGCACCAGAAAAAGGTCCTGGGAAAACTAAACTAGTTGGGGATGTTGATTATAATGGAGCAATTAAGAATGCCAGCTCAATAACGCCTGTACCAGGAGGGGTTGGGCCAATGACAATAGCCTGCCTTCTCTTAAACACTCTGATTGCTACATGTGCACAAAATAATATTGAATTTTCAGACTTGGGGTTTTAATCTTTTTTGGAAAGCCTTAATCTTAGCGCACTTAATTTTATAAAACCTTCAGCATCAATCTGATTGTAAACATCGTCTTCTTCAAATGTAACATGTTCAAGTGAATATAAAGATTCTGATGAACTTCTTCCTACAACAGAGACTCCACCTTTGTATAATTTAACCTTAACATTTCCTGACACATTACCCTGACTTTCGTCAATAAGGGCTTGTAGCATTCTTCTTTCAGGTGAAAACCAAAAGCCATTATAAATCAATTCAGCATACCTTGGCATTATTTCATCTTTTAAATGGCAAGCTTCTCTATCTAATGTAATTTGTTCAATTCCCCTATGAGCCTCTAAAAGAATTGTTCCACCTGGTGTCTCATATATACCTCTTGATTTCATTCCAATACTTCTATTTTCAACCAGGTCAAGTCTGCCTATTCCATTTTCTCCACCATCCTTATTTAGCCTAGTCAATAGTTCTGCAGGTGATAATTTTTCTCCATTAATTGCAACAGGGTCACCCTTAGAAAATTCTATATCAAGGTAGGTGGCGATATCGGGTGCATTCTCAGGAGAGACTGTTCTTTGATAAACATCTTCAGGGCACTCTAGGGATGGATCTTCAAGTAATTTACCTTCCGAGGAAGTATGCAAGAGGTTTGCGTCAACTGAAAAAGGTGCTTCCCCCTTTTTATCCTTTGTAATTGCTATTTGATGTTTTTCGGCAAAGTCTATTAACTTGGACCTTGAATTTAAATTCCACTCTCGCCAAGGAGCAATAACATTTATATTTGGATCTAAGCCATAATAGGCTAACTCAAATCTAACTTGATCATTCCCTTTCCCAGTTGCTCCATGACAGACGGCATCTGCACCAACTTGATGTGCTATCTCTATCTGTCTTTTGGCAATTAAAGGTCTTGCTATAGCTGTACCAAGTAAATATTTACCTTCATACAAAGTATTTGCTCTAAACATAGGGAAAACATAATTGGAAACAAAGTCTTCTCTTAGGTCTTCAATAAAAATTTCCTTTACACCGTGTGACTCAGCCTTTGATTTAGCATCTTCAAGTTCAGCACCTTGCCCGAGATCAGCTGTAAATGTTACAACTTCACAATCATATTTTTCTTCTAACCACTTTAATATAACTGAAGTATCTAAGCCTCCGGAATAGGCCAAAACGACTTTATTTATTTTTTTGTCCACACTCATATTTTTCTCCAGAATAATCTATAGGCGTCCTATACGCTCACTCTCCATTTTTGCAAGCTCTTTTTTGTAGCGATCTGAGGCTTTTTCTTTTTTACTATCACTTTTTAGTTGTCCACAAGCAGCAGAAATATCGCTACCTCTGGGAATTCTTATGGGGCTAGCGTAGCCGCCCCTATTAACAATATCACCAAATTTTTCAATTTGATCCCAGTCGGAACATTCATAAGAAGAACCTGGCCAAGGATTGAAAGGTATCAAATTTATTTTTGCAGGTATACCAGAAATTAATTTAACTAAATCTCTTGCCTCAGCTTCAGAGTCATTAACCCCTTTAAGCATAACATACTCAAAAGTTATTCTTTTAGAATTTGATAAGCCTGGATAGTTTTTACATGCATCAAGCAGGACTTCTATAGGGTACTTTTTGTTTATTGGAACTATTTCATCCCTAAGATCATTTTGTGTTGCGTGTAGGGAAATAGCTAGCATTGACCCTATTTCATCACCTGCTGATTTTATCAATGGAACAATTCCAGACGTCGATAGAGTTATTTTTCTTTTTGATATGGATAATCCAGCATCATCCGACATAGTATTTATGCCATCCCGAACATTTTCAAAATTATATAAGGGTTCACCCATTCCCATCATGACAATATTAGTTATTTGTCTTGGCTCAGGATTCCATTCATTGAGACAGTCCTTAGCAACAATAACTTGAGCTATTATTTCTTGAGCAGTTAAATTCCTAACAAGCCTTTGTGTTCCTGTATGACAAAAAGTACAATTTAAAGTACATCCAACCTGACTTGAGACACACAAGGTCCCCCTTTCGTTGTCTGGGATAAAAACTGTTTCCACTTCAGACCCATCTATAAATTTAAGTAGCCACTTCCTTGTTCCATCTTCCGAAATTTGATCTTCAGATATCTTTGGCCTTGAAAGATCATAGACGCTTTCTATTTCCTTTCGGAGATCTAGAGATAAAGTTGTCATTTGATCAATTGACTGCGATCCTTTATTATATAGCCAGCTCCAAACTTGACTAAGCCGCATACTTTTTTGTCTATCTGGAATATCAAGGACATTTAATGCATCTGCAAGTTGTGCCCTCGGCAAGCCCATTAGACTTTTTTTACTTTGATGCTCTTTTGCTTCAGCTTCCATTTTGATCAGGCCCCCCTGGAACCATGGGTCTTTGAGCAAATTTTCCTAATGATCTTATCCTGTCATACATCACTATTGATCCTGCTATTTGAACATTAATACAGAACTTAGTTGGTATTTTAATCATATAATCACATTTCGCCATCATTTTGGTTGATAATGAGCCTAGTTCTGGACCTAAAATATAAGCAGCCTGTTTTGGATGATGAAAAGAAGGAAGTTCAATTGCATCTTCGACAAGCTCAACTCCAACTAACTTACATTTATTTGGAAGATTCATCTCTTCAGGTTTATCCCAGTCATACCATGGTAAATGGTTTGGTGCTTTTGACGTATCAGATTTTCCTTCTCTGACAGAATAATGAGCAGAAACTGTAAAAACAAATTGCGCTCCAAAAGCATGAGCAGATCTTACTAGATTCCCCATATTCATCGGCTTAGAAATTCCTTCTGCTCCAAATCCAAAATAACCACGCATATTTCGATACACCCTTAATTAGTTTAAGCTTTTATTGATTTAGCACTTTTTTAATATCTTGGCGTATACTTTTTTTCAGTTTAAAGATAGTAGATTAATTTTGGAGAAACTAATGAAAGCTCTTTTATGTAAAGAATTTGGTCCGCCGGAAACACTCTCTTATGAAGATGTTGATGACCCAGTGATTAGTCCAGGAAAAGTTATTGTAGATATTTATTCAGCGTCTGTAAATTTTCCAGATGTTTTAATAATTGAAGATAAGTATCAATTTAAACCATCGCTACCTTTTTCTCCAGGAGGAGAGGCCTCTGGAATTATATCCGAAATTGGCGAGGGTGTTGACGGCTTTATTGTCGGAGATAGAGTTATCGTTTCGGCAGGTTGGGGTTGTTTTGTTGAAAAAATTTTAGTTGACCCTAGCGCTTTGACATCTATCCCAGATAGTATGGATTTCGATACTGCAGCATCATTTCTTATGACTTACGGAACCTCTCACCACGCCTTAAAAGATCGGGCAGATTTAAAAAAAGGCGACAGCCTTTTAGTGCTTGGAGCTGCTGGCGGAGTTGGGCTTGCTGCAGTTGAAATTGGTAATGCAATAGGCGCACATGTTATAGCTGCTGCTTCCACAGAGGAAAAAGTTCAAATATGCCGAGATCATGGTGCTAAAGATGGCCTTGTTTATAAAACAGGTTCTTTAGATAGAGATGAGCAAAAGTCTCTCTCTAATCAGATTAAAGATCTTACCGCGGGATTAGGGGCAAATGTTATTTATGATCCAGTTGGCGGTGACTATGCAGAGCCATCCCTTAGGGCAATTGCATGGGAAGGCCGATACCTTGTTGTTGGTTTTGCTGCTGGATATATTCCAAAAATTCCATTGAATTTAGCTCTTTTAAAAGGGTGCCAAATTGTAGGAGTTTTCTGGGGAGCCTTTAAAGCGCAATTTCAAGACCAACACAATGATAATGTTGCAGACTTATTGAAAATGTATGATGACGGTCACTTAAAACCACATATCTCGGGTGTGTATGATCTAAGCAACGGAGCCAAGGCCATCAAAGACCTTGCCGAAAGAAAAGCTAAAGGAAAAATAGTAGTTAAGGTAAAATCTTAATGCTAAAAAAATTTTCAGAGTTTATCTCTGGATTATCAAGTAACCTACAAGGCGCTTTTTGGCTTTTTATGTCAGTTTTTGCATTTACAGGAATGGCCTCTCTAGCCAAATATTTAGGCAATGATTTCCACGCATTTCAGATTGCATTTTTTAGATCTTCTTTTAGTTTAATTGTAATTTTACCCTTTCTAATAAGGGCAGGTTTATCACAGGGTGGTATTAAGACGAAAATACCTATGCTTCAGATAACAAGAGGAGCTGTAAGTGCAATTGGAATAATATTAGGATTTTATGCGATTGTTAATATGCCACTTGCTGATGCACAAGCTATTCGGTTTTCTAGTTCATTATTTGTAGTTCCTCTTGCGGCAATTTTTTTGAACGAAAAGGTTGGCCTTAAAAGGACATTGGCTACATTAATTGGTTTTCTGGGTGTTATTATAATGTTAAATCCGACTAGTGATTATAATGTAGCGTCATTATCTGCCCTGGGAGCGGCTTTTGCTTTTGCTATAGCTGCAATCTTTGTGAAAGTTGTCTCGAAGTACGACAAACCAGTAACATTAATGTTCTACTCTAATATTGTAAGTATACCCATTATGATTATTCCAGCCTTATTGTTTTGGGTTACCCCAAGCCTTGACCAATTATTTCTTATTCTCTTGATGGCCATATGTGCATCGATAGCTCACAATTTTTTTATAAGGGCCTATGCCATAGGGGAAGCTTCAGTAATTGCGCCAATTGACTATGTTAGGCTTTTAGCTAGTGCGGCGGTTGACTTCTTAGTTTTTGGTATAATTTTTGGAATTAACACACTAATAGGCTCTTCAATTATTATTTTATCTACATTGTATATTGTCAGAAGAGAGGCTAAAATCTATAAAAATCAGAAGAAAGAAATCGAACAAATTTAATTATAAGGAAAGAAGATGAATCTTGATGAAAATATAAGTGCGGTTATCACCGGAGGAGCATCCGGTCTTGGGGAAGCAACAGCCAGAGAACTCTCTAAGTTTGGAGTAAAGTGTGCTCTTTTTGATTTAAATGCAGAGAAGGGTGAGGCTGTAGCTTCAGATATTGGTGGTGTATTTTGCGAGGCGAATGTAACAAGTGATGAAAGTATTGTTGCTGCTTTTGAAAAAGCAAGAAGTATCAACGGTCAAGAAAGAATTCTCATTAATTGCGCGGGAATTGGTATTGCAATTAAGACAGCTGCTAGAGATAAAAAAACTGGCGATATTGTTCCGCATCCACTTGATCCGTTTAATCAAGTAATCCAAATAAATTTAGTTGGCTCTTTTCGATGCATCGCATATTCATCAGCTGGTATGATGAGTCTCGACCCGTTAACTGAAGATGGCGGAAGAGGAGTTGTTGTTAATACTGCTTCAGTTGCCGCAGAAGATGGTCAAATTGGTCAGGCTGCATATTCCGCATCAAAAGGTGGAATTGTTGGTATGACTTTACCGGTTGCCAGAGATCTTTCTAGAGAGGGAATAAGGGTTAACACAATACTTCCAGGTCTTTTTGATACTCCTCTATTTGCTGGCGCACCAGATGAATTGAAGCAATCCCTTGGTGCTCAGGTGCCATTCCCTTCAAGGCTTGGATATCCTACTGAATACGGAGCCCTTGCAAGACATATTTGCGAGAATGAGATGCTTAATGGTGAAAGTATTAGGCTTGATGGTGCAATAAGGATGGCACCAAGATAAAAATTAGTATTTTTTTGCAGAACGATCCATTGCGGTTGCAAGTTTAATATCTAATTGTGTAATGCCTCCAGCATCGTGTGTTGATAAAGTAACGCTTACTTTATTGTACACATTAAACCATTCTGGGTGGTGATCCATTTTTTCTGCTAACAATGAGATATTAGTCATCCAGCTAAAAGCTGATATGAAATCTTTAAATATAAATTCTTTTTCGATAGAATCTCTACCTCTGGTTTTTTTCCATCCCCTTAACTTTAGGAGACTTTCGTTTCTTGTTTTAACTGATAATTTATTCGCCATTTAGTCCTACCTTTTTTTAAGTAACAATAATTTAACCATTTTATATTTGGGGTTGAATAAAATCATTGTTATAACAATATTAATGATATTCAATATAACGAATTATACGGAGTAAAAAATGAATAATTTTAATAATGCACAATCAAGCATAAGTAACCTTAGCCAAGTTCAAATTGACGAAGGACTAAGAACCCATATGTTACGTGTATATAATTATATGTCTGCGGCTCTTGCACTAACAGGTATTGTGGCATGGTTTGCGGCAACTTCTGGACTATATGTCGCCATTGCAAATACTATGTTAATTTATGTTGTAATGTTTGCACCTTTGGGCGTTGTTTTTTACTTTGCATCAAAGATTAATACCATGAGCGCATCTAGAGCTCAGTCTATTTTTTGGTTATTTGCTGGCCTTATGGGGCTATCTTTATCGTATATATTTTTGGCATATACAGGTACAGAAGTCTTTCAGGCTTTTTTTGTAACAGCCGGAGCCTTTGCAAGTTTAAGCCTATGGGGATACACCACAAAGAAGGATCTCTCAGCAATGGGCGGCTTTCTTATGATGGGCCTTTTTGGTTTAATTATCGCTTCTGTTGTAAATCTTTTTGTTGGTAGTGGTCAGATGTCTTTTTTGATTAGTATCTTTGGAGTTCTAATTTTCTCAGGTCTTACAGCTTGGGATACTCAGAAAATCAAAAGAGATTGGCTGCATCGAGTTCAATATAGCAGTGCAGAAGCAGCAGAAAAATCTGCAATAATGGGTTCATTAACCCTTTACTTAGATTTTATTAATCTATTTCTCTTCATGCTTCGTTTTATGGGTGGCAATAGAGATTAGGCTAGAAATTAAATGCGTCTGAAAGATTTAAATTGCGTTGTCACTGGCGGATCAAGTGGTATAGGTGCTGCATCAGTAGAACGATTTGTTAGTGAGGGTGCGAACGTTCTTATCGCGGATATCGATATAGATTCCGCCTCTTCATTTGCAGATGAAATGGGGCCAACTGTTAAAGCCATTAAATGTGATGTGAGAATTGAAGAAGACGTAAAGGCAGTTGCAGATTACGCATATAGCCTTTGGAACAAAGTTGATGTCTTAGTTAATAATGCTGGATCTGAATTAAATCAGACTTATGATAAAACTACACTAGAAGAATGGGATCGTGTTCTTGATACTGACTTAAAAGGACCCTGGCTCATGTGCAAGCATATTGTTCCTGGAATGGTTAAAGCTGGATCGGGTAGTGTAATTAATATTTCCTCACTAAATGGACTCGTTGGTTTCCCCCTTTCAACAGCTTATGGAAGCGCTAAGGGCGGGTTGGTCGTTTTTACTCGTGATATGGCTATTGAATTGGCCAACACCGGAGTAAGAATAAATTGTGTTTGTCCTGGTGTTATTGAGACAGGAATGATGGATAGGTGGACTGACTTAATGCCAGACAAAGCAGAAGCTCAAGAAATGCTAAAAGGTACAATGCCAATAGGAAGAATGGGTACTGCTGATGAAGTAGCTGGTGCAATTTATTTCTTTGCATCGCCAGATTCAACCTTGTGTCAGGGGTCTGTGCTAAGTGTTGATGGTGGTTTTACAGCACAATAAATAATTTAAACCCAAGCGGATAATTTAGATTTAAAGACTTTTTTATGTCCATATCTAACTTCGAGAGCTTCTCTTATTCCTTTTTTCAAATTTTTTACTACGAGGCAATAAGATCGATCTATCATTCTTTCAATCTCTTCTTTGGGTATAGATCCATTTAATATTACAGTATTCCAATGCATTTTATTCATATGATAGCCTGGAATAACATCTTTAAATATTTCTCTTAGAATAAAAGCTTCCTCAGGGTGACATTTTAAATTAACTCTATGAACTCCATCCCTTTTAGTTATGGCTGCAAAAATCTTTTGTTTAATTTTAAATACTTGAACATCAGGGCCAAAGGGATAATCCTCCTTTGCCTGGGGAAGAGAGTAACAATAATCAGCTATTTTTTTATTAGTAATAAGCGCTTCCTATTTAAAAATTCCAAGATTGAATCTAGGCTTCTGTTACGTTTTATTTCATGGCCTGACATTGATAAGACTCTCCACTTATCATCTGGTTTTTTTATTTTATGACTTTTAATTATTTTATAGAGAGGCATTTCACTTGTATGACGATATATTGAAAAAGATGATTTCTCTTCATCTCTATCAATTGCATAATCTCTCCACTCACCAGAGGCAACTCTCACACCATAAAAGGATAGAATTTTATTTAATTCCTCTTTTGAAAAAAATTTTTCTTCAGCCTTGAGTTTTGCTTCATAAAGATAGGCATTACCATGTAAAGTTTTTGTTTTTCTCATTTCTTAAATCTCACAGCTTAATCTTTCGAAGAATAATTTCTCAATTTTGACATAATTCTAACATCATGTTGCCTCAACAATTTGTCAATATATAAAAATTATTCAAGTTGTATTTCCCATATCCCTCTTTATACAACTTGTTAAGAAATCAAATATGATTTCATAAAGCGACTCCTCACCCTTTTGGAGTCGCTTTTTTTATAAGCTTATTTAATTAGTAACTAAAACTAGGTGAGTTTAAATTCTTGCTGGTGGCGCAAATTTAGTAAGATCAATTCCTTCAACAGCATCTTTATATTCTTCTATCGATGGAGTTCTTCCAAGAATAGTCGAAAGAACGACAACTGGAGTTGACGCCAAAAGTGATTCACCTTTTTTGTCTTCTGCATCCGCAACCACCCTTCCTTGAAAAAGGCGAGTAGACGTTGCCATTACAGTATCCCCTTTACTAGCCTTTTCTTGATTCCCCATGCAAAGGTTACAACCAGGCCTTTCAAGATATAAAATATTTTCGTACTCAATCCTAGCAGAGCTTTTTGGAGCATCATCATCAAATTCAAACCCGGCATATTTTTGCAGAACATCCCAGTCGCCTTCCTCTTTAAGCTCGTCAACAATATTATAAGTCGGAGGTGCAACTACAAGTGGAGCTTTAAAATTAACAGTTCCTTTCTTAGTCTCTATATTCTTTAGAATCCTAGCTAAAATTTTCATATCTCCTTTGTGAACCATACAAGATCCAACAAAACCTAGGTCTACTTTTTTCTTTGCGGAATAATATGAAATAGGCCTGATGGTATCATGAGTATAACGCTTTGATACATCAACATTGTTTACATCGGGATCGGCTATCATGGGTTCGTCTATCTTATCCAGGTCGACTACAACTTCATCATAATATTTTGCATTTTCATCTGGCACCAAGGCGGGTATCTCTCCAGAGTTAATTTGTTTGATTCTGTTATTTGCGATCTCAATTAAGCCTTTTAAAGTATTCTCGTCATTATCCATTCCTTTGCTGATCATCTTTTGAATACGAGACTTCGATATTTCCAAAGACTCAATAAGAGTAAGATCCTCTGAAATACAAATTGACGCCTTAGCTTTCATTTCGGCGGTCCAATCGGTAAATGTGAAAGCCTGATCAGCAAGCAAAGTTCCAATATGCACTTCGATAATTCGTCCCTGAAAGACATTTTCACTGCACTGTTCAAGCATTTGTGCTTGTGTAGCATGAACCACATCTCTAAAATCCATGTGACTTTTCATGCTTCCCTTAAACGTTACTTTAACAGACTCCGGTATTGGTATCGTGACCTCTCCTGTTGCCAAGGCTAATGCAACAGTTCCTGAATCTGCTCCAAAGGCAACACCTTTTGACATACGTGTATGGGAATCTCCTCCAATGATAATTGCCCAATCATCAACTGTTATATCATTTAGAACCTTATGGATCACATCAGTCATTGGATGATACTCATCCTTCGGATCTCTTGCTGTTATAAGTCCAAACCTATTCATAAATTTCATAAGTTTAGGTATATTGGCTTTAGCTTTTGAGTCCCAAACCGAAGCCGTATGACAGCCGGATTGATAAGCCCCATCTAGGGTCGGGGAAATTAATGTGGCTGCCATAGCCTCAAGCTCTTGAGTAGTCATTAACCCAGTTGTATCTTGAGATCCTACGATATTCACCTTAACCCTAACATCAGATCCACTATGTAGAACTGTATCAGTTGCTATACCTACAGCATTTTTGTTAAAGATCTTTTCTACGGCGGTAAGACCTTGACCTTTATGTGAGATTAGTTTGGATGGAGCAAAGACCGACTCTATTTCGATACCTAGTGTTTTACATGCGAAGTCTTGAAGTTTCTTCCCAAAAACAATAACGTATGACCCTCCAGCTTTTATAAATTCCATCTTCTGAGGCGTAAAAGAGGAAGAGATATCAGATAACTCCTCTCCATTTTCATTATATAGTTTTTTATGTTCTGTATTGATCGTTAGCACAGTGCCAGTTTCAACAGAGTAAGCTTGTTTTAAGATAGGATTACCGTCTTCACCTAGAATTGGGTTTCCTTTAGAATCTAACTTTTTTATCCAATTTTTTAAATCAATACCAATTCCTCCTGTAACATCTACTGTTGTTAGAAAGATTGGAGAAATACCATTTGTACCTGCAACTATTGGAGCAATATTAACAAAAGGTACATAGGGGCTGCTAGGTTTTCCTGTCCATAGTGCAACGTTATTTACACCTGACATTCTAGAAGAGCCAACGCCCATAGTTCCCTTTTCTGCTATCAGCATTATTCTTTTATCCGGATGATGCTTTTGCATTTTTTGAATTTCAGATTGTGCCTTTGCTGATATCATGCACTTACCATGTAATTCCCTGTCTGCCCTAGAGTGAGCCTCTCCGCCCGGAGATAATAAATCTGTTGAGATATCGCCCTCAGCAGCTATGTAAGTAACAACTTTAATTTCTTTCTCTGCTTCAGGTAATTTTGTGAAGAATTCTGCCTTCGAGTAGCTTTCGAGTATATTCTTTACAATTTTATTACCAGAAGTGAAGGCTTGTTTTAATCGTTCAGTATCTGCCTCGTATAAAAATACTTGAGTTTTAAGAACATCACTTGCTTTTTGCGCAGTTGAGTTATCGGCATCCAAAACGAGGTCGAGTAGAACTTCTATCGATGGCCCGCCTTTCATGTGTGATAATAATTCTAAGGCGAAATCAGATGAAATTTCTTCTAGAGTAATTTTGCCCAGAATTATTTCCTTTAAAAATTTTGCCTTTACATTGGCTGCACCTGTTGTACCTGGTAGCACGTTATAAATGAAATATTTTAGAGACTCTTCTCTATATTCATTCTCGGTATCTTTTATCTGAGCAATTATCTCAGCGGTAAGCGATTCATCATCAATTGGCTTTGGATTTAAGCCCATTGCCTTTCTTTCTTCTATTTCTTCTAAATAAGATTTGTATAAGCTCATAGTAAACCCAGGAAAAAGTTAATTTGATATACTATAGAGTTTCTTTTGCTAAATTATTGTAATTTTTAAGCATAAGATTCCCTATAATTAAAATATGATTTATTAATTTAATATAAATTAGTAGATCATTTAAAAATTTATGCCTTTATATAACATAAAAATTTGAGATAAATAGAAATATGAGTAGATTTTTACCTTTATTATTTTTCCTCTCCGTTTTAATCCTTTTTCTTTCATGGTTAATATTGGGTGGTATAAAAAACAACCCTAATCCATTAGTTGGTAAACCTGTTCCTTATTCTAGTATTGAATTTATTGACCTCGGCGATGAAGTTGTTCGATTGAATGAATTGCTTAAGATGCCGGGATATAAGTTAATTAATTTCTGGGCGTCCTGGTGTTTACCTTGTGAAGTAGAGCACCCTTATCTCATGGCCCTTAAAGGCAAAGATAACTTAATTATGATTGGAATTAATTATAAAGACGAGGAGACCAGTGCCCTAAATTTCATAGAAAATAATGGTAATCCATATAATTATATAGGAAAGGATGTAGATGGTTATTTTGGAATAGATATGGGAATCACAGGAGTCCCTGAAACATTTATAGTTAATGAAGAAGGTATAATAGTATTACGACATGTTGGACCCATTGATTTTAGCAATGAAATCTTAAATCGTTAATGCGCCAATCTCCCATACACAAAATTATTATCTGATTGATTAATATACGCAATTATTGATGTACCAGGCTCATAGTTTTCTTCTAACTTAACTGGAGCAAATTGATTTGTGTGGCCTGTATTATTTTTTTCAATAAACACTTCAATTTCTTTACCTATCAGGCCAGCCAAGTGACTTCTTTTTATTTTTTCACCCTTATCTCGAAGAATTTTTGCCCTTTCTTTAGATATTTTTTTATCATTTTGAGGCATTTTAGCTGCTGGAGTGCCCGGCCTAGGTGAAAATGGAAAGACATGTAACCAATCCAAGCCACATTCATCAACTATATTTAGAGTATTTATAAACATCTCTTCAGTCTCGGTTGGAAATCCAGTTATTAGGTCTGCTCCAAAGGCAATATCAGGTCGACTAGACCTTATATTTCTACAAAGATTAATCGCATCATCTCTAGAGTGGCGTCTTTTCATTCTTTTTAAAATCATGTTATCGCCAGCCTGAAGCGATAGATGAATATGAGGCAATATCCTAGAGTCTGTGGCAATAAGTTCTAGCAATTCTTGATCAAATCCTATTACATCCATTGATGATAATTTTAATCTAGTTAGGCTTGGCGATCCTTCTAGAATTTTTCTTACTAAGAAACCGAGATTACTTTTTTTATTTAGATCATGCCCCCATGATGCAATATCAACTCCAGTGAGGACGATTTCTTTATGACCTTTTTCTATCATCAGATTAATTTCCTGGACTATATTTTTGACGGATTTTGAAACTGAATTTCCTCTTCCAAACGGAATAATACAAAATGTACATCTGTGATCACATCCATTCTGAATTTCAATAAATGCTCTAGACCTATTATCATAACCATCTATTAACCCATTGAGCTCTTGCTTATTTTCCATAATATTCTGAACTTCAATTTTACTAGTATTTTTTTTGCCAGATATAATATTAAGAATATTTCTTTTTTCAATATTACCTGAAACTAGATCAACTTCATTCATATTTGAAAATGTTTCAGGTTCGATTTGCGCAGCACAACCTGTTACAATTATTTTTTCATCAGGGAACTCTCTTTTTCGTTTTCTTATAGATTGTTTTACTTGCCTAACAGACTCAGCGGTGACAGCACAGCTATTAAAAATTGCCGTATCCTTAACATCATGTTCTTTCACACCTTGTTTTAGGATTTCAGACTCATAAATATTTAATCTGCAACCAAATGTAATTATTTCAGCTTTCTTTGTCATTTATGATTTGATATATCTACGATATCCTCACTATTAAATTCATATGGTCCTGTCATAACAATATGATTATCTTTTTTCCAGTTAATTTCTAAATTTCCTCCAGGTAAAGATACTGCAACTTTTCTCTCTACTAGATTTAATCTTGATGCAGCAACAGCAGTTGCACAAGCTGCTGATCCGCATGCATCTGTAATTCCAGCACCCCGCTCCCAAACATTTAATTTAATATTCTTCTCATCTTCTACAAAAGCAAAAGAAACATTAACTTTATTAGGGAATATTTGGTTTTCTTCTATTTTTTTCCCAAATTTTTTAAGATCTGGAGACAAGTTATTTTTAAAGAAAAAGACTGCATGTGGATTCCCTAGATTGACAGCGCTAAATTTTGGTAATTTGCATGGCGGCGAAGGAAGCTCTAATAATAGAGTTGATAATTCTCTATTGCCGCCCCTTAACGGTATTTCAGTCCATATGAAATTAGGTTCTCCAATATTAACTGAAATATTTGAATTATTTTTCCAGCAGATTACTTTACTGTTAACTGTTTCAATTAAGATCTCTTTCTTTCTTTCTTCTTCAATGATTATTTTGGCTATACATCTAAGGGCATTACCACACATTTCTGCTTCAGTCCCATCAGCATTCCAAAAGTTAACTTTTGCATCCCCATTATCTTCTGGTTTAATAATTTGAACAAATTGGTCAAATCTTTTTAGGTCCTTTCTTTCTAATAAGTGTAATATAAGTTTTTTATCTATATCTAATTTTTGATTTCTAGAATCGTGAATAAGGAATTTATTTCCAGCACCGTTCATGCTAATGAACTTAACTGTTTTTAAATTAATTATGTCTAGATTTTTATCCATACTACTTGTTTATAATCCTGAATGATTATTAATTCTACTTAATTGATTGTCTTGACTTATCTTCATAATTTAGACTATATGAGCCTATTATTAATTAAATAATAAACTTTTACAGTCCTCCTGGATTGCCGTTCGTCAACGAGGCTTCGTACACGAGCGCGATACTTGTTGGTTTTAAAGTTTAAAAAAGGAAGAAATAAATGTCAGTAAAGATCCGATTAGCACGAGGTGGCTCAAAAAAAAGACCTTATTATAGAATTGTAGTGGCAGACATTAGATCGCCCCGAGATGGAAAATATATTGAAAGAGTTGGTTCTTATAATCCGCTAGTACCGCGCGATCATGAGGATAGAATTACTCTTGATAATGAGAGAATAATTGAATGGCTTTCTAAAGGAGCAAAACCTACAGATAGGGTTGCTCGTTTTCTTGATGAGGCTGGTATATTAAAAAGGGAACCAAGAAATAACCCTCAGAAAGCTAAACCCAAAAAAGAGCCTGAAGAAAAACCAGAAGCTCCAGCAGCCGAAGAAGCTCCAGCAGCCGAAGAAGCTCCAG
>TARA_B110000305_G_scaffold158842_1_pt1 | contig 27620 bp, 24 predicted proteins | sample TARA_B110000305 | Tara Oceans TARA_B110000305 (sample SAMEA4397930) | marine metagenome | biome: Polar Biome; feature: [SRF] surface water layer (ENVO:00010504); material: water (ENVO:00002006), including particulate matter (ENVO:01000060) such as... | depth 5 m | reverse complement strand
ATGATTACTATGCGCTGTCCCTGTCTGCTCACGTTTGAAATTTCTCTAATTGCATGAATGATTCTCTCATTAATAAAGGTATCGTTATGGAGCTTTTTAGCAGCGTGTTATAACAGACTAATGTAGAGGAGGCGTTTGACATTATCTTTCCATCTACGAATATCGAATAATGAAAAGTAAAGCTTTTATCACCAACTCTTCCTATTTTCATTTGAATTTCAGGCTTGTCATTTAAAACGATAGGTATTCGATAACTTATTTCCGTGTGTGCGAGTATGATGCCGTTCGTTTCCCAATCCCAATTTTCATCGAGCATTTGATTGAAATAATGCACTCTAGTATATTCAAGGTAGCTCAAGTAAACCGCATTGTTTACATGCCCCATTAGATCAATGTCTGAGAATCGTATTTGAATAAGGGCGGGTTCAATCATTTTTTATCTAATTTTTCAAAAGTCGAATTTTGGCTCCGATATTCTGGTACAATCTCTTTAATGATCCTAACGAGTTCATCATTTTTTTGTCCATCAATAAGTCCAATAAGAGAATTGATTTTTTGATCAATCTCTTTCTTCACATTTGTCTTCGCAATTAATATTTTATCGTGATGTGTCGGCAGGGTGTTCTCCTCATTGGCTAAAAGTTCTTCATAAAGTTTCTCTCCAGGTCTTAATCCGGTGACTTTAATTTGGATGTCCTTGTCAACAGTCATACCGCTTAGAGAAATCATTTTTCTTGCTAGATCAATGATTTTAACGGAGTCACCCATGTCAAATACATAGATTTCACCGCCATTTCCTATTACACTTGCCTCGAGTACGAGTTGGCAAGCTTCAGGTATGGACATGAAAAACCTGGTTATTCTTTCATCTGTTATGGTTATAGGGCCTCCATTTTCAATTTGTTTTTGGAATAAGGGGATTACAGACCCATTGGAACCCAGAACATTTCCGAATCGTGTTGTGATAAACTGAGTGGTACTAATCGAATTCTTATGTTGCGCATATATTTCGGCTACTCGTTTTGTAGCACCCATCACGTTTGTAGGATTCACCGCTTTATCTGTTGAAATAAATATGAACTTTTCAACTTTAAAAGAGTCACAAGTGTCTATTAGTATTTTAGAGCCTAAGATGTTGGTTTTGACGGCTTCAGAAGGGTTTAACTCCATTAAAGGCACATGTTTATATGCCGCCGCGTGGAATACAATCTCAGGAGTATAACTTCGTATCAAATTTTCAACTCTTTTTTTGTGAGTCACATCTCCGATAACAATTTCAAACTTCACTTGAGGTGCCCCTTCTAGTATTTCCCATTGCAAATCATAAAGGCCAGATTCGGCTTGATCGAATAAAATGAGAAGCGCTGGTTTAAATTTTACAATTTGTTTAACGAGTCCGCTCCCTATGCTACCTGCTGCGCCAGTGATCAGTATTTTTTTGCCAGTCAGGTTCTGATTTATTTTTGAGATGTTTAATTTGATTTCTTCACGGCCTAAGAGGTCTTCTATTTTTGCTTTAACAAATTGTTTTGATGTAAACTCACCATTGATCCAACTTTTGGGATTTGGTACCTTTTGAACTTTAATTTTTAGTTCAATGCACTCATCTAGTAGCGCTTTGCGTCTTAATGCGTTTGGTTTTTGAATCGCTATAATAATAGTATCTATTGAGTTTTTAGTATGAATTGATTTTAATTGGGCTGGATTAAAAACTGTTTTCCCTTCAATTCTTGTCCCCCACAGTTTAGGGTTGTCATCGATAAATCCAATGATTTGAATTGCACTTTTAGTGTCGTTCTCAACGGTTCTCTTCGTTATTATACCTGAAACACCGGCGCCATATATAACAATGCGCTCAATGTCCTGCTTGTTTTTTTTAGATTCTAGATAAATGAGTTTCACTATAAAACGACTACCAATCGTAAAAGAGAAGCTCGCAAGAAACTCAACGATAAGTACAGAAGTTGGTACGAAATAGTGTTCATCAATAAAATTGTATCGAATCAGACCGAAACCGGCAAAGATTAAAGTACATGTAGATACGGCAATAAAAATGCGATTAAGGTCTTGCGTAGAAGTATACCTTACTAGTCCTTTATGAATTTTAAAAACATTAAAAACCAAAAGCTTCACAACAATGAAGATCCATAGATAATCTCGCAATAGGATCCACTCTTCCTTGATCAGTTCAGACTGTGAATCAAGATCAAAACGTATAATATAGGCAAAGAATAGTGCGAATAGATTAATGAGTAAGTCTAAAATTACAATTACCCATCTTGGCGTGCGTGATCTGAAGCGGAGCATAGTACAAAAATAACAAGTTCTTTAACCAATCGGTATGAAAATGAGATTACTCGAAATAATTCTATCTTAAAGCATAAAAATAAGTAGTTTAGATTAGGTGCTATCAAAAAACAAAGTGCCTATGAAATATTGAATATGCTTGAGATAGAAAGAAAATTTCTTATTGTTGAAACGCTATGGGATAAGCAAGTTAAAAATGGATACGCTGAGATCACTCAGGGATATGTACTGAATTCTATAGAGAAAAGCGTTAGAATTAGAATTAACGATGACAGGGCTTTTTTAACTATTAAAGGGCCAACAAAAGGGATCTCTCGTGCTGAATATGAGTATGAAATCCCCAAGATAGAGGGGGAGGAAATGATATTATCCTTGTCCCTTAAAGTACTTAAGAAAAGGAGATATGAAATTCTATTCGAGGGAAAGGTGTGGGAGGTAGATGTGTTTAAAAATGAACTAGAGGGTCTGATTTTAGCAGAAATTGAGTTGGAATCCGAAGATGAGAAAATAATCCTTCCAAATTGGGTAGGTGAGGAGGTCTCCTATGATGCCCAGTATTATAATACTAATCTGATAAATCGTCTTTCGTGATTTGAAGTGGCTTGTCCTCATAATCGATGACTAAATTCCCTAAGCTTATATCGAAATAATCCCGAATATTTTCAAAGGAAATTTGCGCTAACTTTAATTCACCTGTCGTATCGACTTGTCTTTTCTCACTTAAAATAATATTCTTGAAGTGCTTTTTTAAAATAACTTCATCGTCCCAGAAGTCCTCTTCAATTAGGTATATTGTTGCTTCTGAATTTTTGTAGTTGATGATCTGCGATTGATTGACCTTTTCTACTTCTTTCCAAAATGGTGTTTTCGGAGTAACACTTATATAACCTCTATTTAAAATTTTAATCATGGTGTCTTTATATTGGATTCATTGCGTTCTCGTTGTATTCCAGCCATCTGACGCATTTGTTTTTTAATTGTTCAAAAATATAGTGATATCGGTCTTGCGGGCAAGTTCTCTTTAGGTATTCACTCCAGATTTTAATATCTTGATTCTTATCTGAAGAAATCCAATGAATTGAATAATCCGAAACAAACAGCAAATGATACTTGGTGGATATAAAAGCGGTGTCAAGCAGTTCAATACTTTCGCATGTCTTGTCAAAACAATCCAGTAGATTATAAAATGAATTTTTCCGGGCTATGGAGTCTAAAAAAGTATACTCTTTGAAACTTACCTGGTCTTGGTTTCCCTGAAGATTAAGTTTCTCCCTCGTATCATATTTCCCTCTGTCCAAAACCTCATTTACTTCTATATACTCCATCGTGTCAACTTTGAATCCGCCGCATAATTCGAAAATAGTTGGATCGAACTTTATTTGAATGGTGTCATTTTTAGCATCTAGTTTTGGCTCGGTTTTTGAATTTTCTTTTTCTGAAGCACCGATTTCTGAATACGAAAGTGTTCTTGTCGATTCATCATTTGAGCAGGATGGCAGTGCTAGAAGCAATATGAAGTAAAAAGTTATTCTTGTCATCAGTTTTAAAAAATTAAAGATAATTATATCCGCTTGATGTTTTCTTCACTTAAAAAAAATTAAATTTGTTAAAAAAAAAAGTATGAAAAATTTATTAGGATTAATAGCTATTGCTTCAGTGTTGTTTTCTTGTGCCGTTAAAGTTCCTTTCACAAATGACGTAAAAACAGAGTTTGGTTTGGATTCTGAAGTGAAAATGCGGAAAGTTCAATTCTTTACATCGGCAACGATTATATTAAAACAGGTTATTGAAGCATCGAGTGAGACGACAACAGATGATTCTGGTGTCTTGGTTTCCAGTTCGACCAATAACAGTGAATCAATTATTATTCCTGCAAATTCAAAATGTATTTTTGAAGGGTTTGGTGATCAAAATGAAGTCCAAATACGCTTTGAGCTAGGGGAAAATAAATACATTTCTTTTAAATCTAAGTCAAATCAAAATCGTGATCGCTATTATTTTAATGCAGACTGGAGGGCTTCAGGCGGAGCTGTTGTAATGTATGGAAACAAGAAGTATAAAATTGACATGATGCGAGGGTCTGCTAGGTCATCATATATTCTAGTCTCTAGAAAACGTCTGCAGCAGAGCAAGCGTAAAGAAAGAGTGATTAAAGGAATGAAGGTTTAATTTAGTCTCCTTAAATACCATTTATAAAATGAAAAGAGCCATCTCTTACGATGCGCATGGTTTTTCTAAGCCAGAGTTGCTAGCTATATATAAGAATCTGTTAACACCACGGCTGATTGAAGAGAAAATGCTCGTTCTACTTCGTCAAGGGAAAATTACTAAATGGTTCTCAGGATGGGGACAAGAAGGAATTTCAGTGGGTTGTACTTACGCCTTAAACGATGATGAGTATATTCTTCCAATGCATAGGAATCTAGGTGTTTTCACAACGCGAGAGGTGCCTTTAGATCGTCTGTTTTCTCAATTTCAGGGAAAGAAGAAAGGGTATACAAAAGGCAGGGATAGGTCTTTTCACTTTGGGACTCAAGAACATAAAATCATAGGAATGATTTCTCATTTAGGTCCGCAGTTAGGCATTGCAGATGGAATTGCATTGGCAAATAAGCTAAAGGGAGAGAAATCGGCAACCCTCGTTTTTTCTGGCGATGGTGGTGCTTCCGAAGGAGATTTTCATGAATCTTTGAATGTTGCGGCAGTTTGGGACCTTCCAGTGATATTCTGTGTAGAGAATAATAGCTGGGGATTATCGACTCCATCAGAAGAGCAGTTTCGATGCAAGCAATTTATAGACAAAGGCATCGGTTATGGAATGAAGGCCGTTCAGGTTGATGGAAATAATGTTTTAGATGTCATTCGAACAGTTCGAGAACTTTCTGAGGAAATTCGCCATACACCAAAACCGATTCTCTTAGAGGCGATGACTTTTCGGATTAGAGGTCATGAAGAATCTTCGGGAACCAAATATTATCCAGAAGGAATACAAGATGAATGGGCTTTAAGGGATCCACTAACAAACTATGAATTGTTTCTAAAAGAAGAAGGTATTCTTACGGATGAAATTGAAAATTCGTATCGAAATGAAATTAAAGAATCAATTCAAACCTCTTTTGAATTGGCCCACAATGAACCGACCATTATTTCAGATGAAAGTACGGAGGAGCTCGATGTTTTTTCATCTTTTAAGCAAGAGGTGATTGTTTCGGATGGCCCTACAAAAGAAATCCGTTTTATTGATGCGATTCAAGAAGGACTTCGACAATCAATGGAGAAATATCCAGAACTGGTTCTTATGGGGCAAGATATTGCGGAATACGGCGGTGCATTTAAGGTGACAGAAGGTCTCGTTGATCTTTTTGGTAAAGGACGTGTGAGAAATACTCCTTTATGCGAATCGGCTATAGTAGGAGTGGGATTGGGATTATCCATCAAAGGAATGAAGGCTATGGTAGAGATGCAATTTGCTGACTTTGTTACTTGTGGCTTTAACCAAATCATCAACAATTTGGCAAAAATACATTGGAGATGGGGGCAAAATGCAGATGTTGTTATTCGAATGCCGACAGGAGCAGGTACTGCAGCTGGACCTTTCCATTCTCAGAGTAATGAAGCTTGGTTTTTTCATACACCAGGCCTGAAAATAGTTTATCCTTCAAACCCTACAGAAGCGAAAGGTTTGTTAAATGCAGCTATAGAAGATCCGAATCCTGTTCTTTTCTTTGAGCATAAATTTTTATATAGAAGTATGAAGGAGGAGGTTCCTGAGGCTTATTATACCACAGAGATAGGAAAGGCAAATTTAGTTTCTAAGGGAAGTGATTTGACCATTATCACCTACGGACTAGGGGTTCATTGGGCCAAAGAAGAAATGGAGAAACATACAGGCATTAAGGCCGAGATTATAGACTTGCGCTCTTTAGTGCCTTTAGATACTGAAACAATTTATGCAAGTGTGCGAAAAACGGGAAGGGCAATTGTCCTTCACGAAGATTGTATATCGGGAGGAATAGGTGGGGAGTTAACGGCTTTAATAGGCGAGCATTGTTTTGAGTTTCTGGACGCTCCCGTACTTCGGGTTGGGTCTTTAAACTCCCCTGTACCCTTTGCTGCGTCAATAGAAACTATTTTCTTACCCCAAACAAGATTTTCGAAAGCTGTAGACCAAGTCATGAATTATTGATCTAGATGGCTCTAAAAAGATCAAAAAACTTATACCACACTCTTTTTTTAGAACTAGGAATCGTTTGGGTTTTCATGTTTTTTTATCGTTTAGTCTTTGTCTTTAAAAACGCAACTTTTTTCCCTGAATTTGGATATAAAGATTACTTGGTGGGGTCTTGGTTTGATTTAATCACCATTGCTTTTTTTTATCTTCCCTTTTTATTTTTCAGTACGGTTCCGTTCCCTTTTAAACTTGAGAAATTTCGTAAGGGGTTGAAATCCGTTTTATTTATTCCTGCGACCTTTTTAATTTTTTTCCTGAACGCTTGGGATATTGCGTTTTTCTCTTTTACCCGCAAACGAATTAGTTATCACTACTTTAAGTTTATCGTCTCGGAAAATGAGGCAGGGGTTTTGGCTCCTGATTTTATATCAGAGTTTTGGTGGTTGATTTTGTTTTTTATCTTTTCCTTAGGGTTAGTCATTTATTGGTTCCTAAAATGTAAACAGTTCAAATGTGATTTCCGTAAAAGGACCTCTTGGATCTTTTTCATTCTTACGCTTTTTACGTCTATTATCATTGGACGAGGTGGTTTTCAATTAAAACCAGTAGATATTATCGAGGTGAGTAAATATACCTCACTTAAAAATGCACCGGCCGCTTTAAATTCTGCATTTACGATCCTTAAAACTTTTAATTACGTTGGCCTTGAAAAGAAAAGCTTTTTCAGTGATGCCCAAGCAGATGAGATTTTTAATCCGATGCAGCAAACCAGACCTGCGCATATACTACGGGATTCAAGTAATGTTGTGCTCATCATATTTGAAAGCTTTGGCTCTATGTATGTCGGGCCTGATAATGAGGAGAGCTATACCCCTTTTTTAGATTCTGTTTTGTCAGAAAGTATGTTTTTTGAATATGGAGTTTCTAACGGGCAGTCGTCTATGGATGCTGTACCTGCTATAGTCGCATCTATTCCATCTTGGATGAAGGAGTCTTTTATTTTATCTTCCTACAGCATGAATCAATACAACAGTTTGCCTAGTGTTTTAGCTAGACATGGTTATTCGTCTTCATTTTTTCATGGTCCGACGAACGGCTCGATGCGGTTTGATTCATTTACACTAGCGTCTGGCTTTGATCAATATCTCGGTCGTACGGAATACAATAATGAGGACCATTTTGATGGCACCTGGGGCATTCCCGATCACCATTTCTTGCCATGGACTGTCGATGAAATGAGTAAGATGGTTGCTCCTTTTTTCTCTACAATTTTCACCTATTCCTCGCACCATCCTTACACCATTCCTGATGATTTTAAAGACATTACGCGCGCAGGCCCCGATTTGATTTGTAAATCTATAAGCTATGCGGATTTTGCTTTTCGTGATTTTTGGAACAAAGTAAAAAAGCAGAAATGGTTTGATAATACCCTATTTGTATTTTGTGCGGATCATGTGGGGCCGACGAAGAGAAAAGATCGGTCGAATCTAGAGTGGTCATTTAGAATTCCTATTGCTTTCTATCATCCAGGGGGCATGCTACCCGATATAACGAAAAAGGAATCGATGCAGCAGATCGATATTATGCCAACCATTCTAGATTTATTGAATATTGATACTAAATACTTCTCCGTTGGAAGCTCTTATTTTAATCCAAAGAGGATGCCAAAGATGTCCTATTATCAGAACAATATTGTTTCTATGTCCCCGACAGCTAAGCCACTGATATGGAATGAACTTGAAACAGACTCAGTCAATGATGGAGATCAAGAAACCATACGTAAAATTAAGGCTATCTATCAGCAATATATAGCGGCGCTTGTTGACAATAGAATGATTCCATAAGTCAGGTCTCGATATTTTTTTAGCAAGATCCAAAATTGGGATCTGAAAGTCAAATGTGATGGATTTATTGAATCGTTTGTCTAAATTTGCATTCTAGAATATTTATTATGGCGGCTAAGCATACAACAAGAAAGGAAGATTATTCAAAATGGTATAATGAATTGGTTCAAAGAGCTGATTTAGCAGAACATTCTGATGTGCGCGGATGTATGATTATTAAGCCATATGGCTTTGCCATCTGGGAGAAAATGAAGGAGGTTTTGGATCAGAAGTTTAAGGATACAGGTCATTCTAATGCCTATTTCCCTTTGTTTATTCCGAAATCCTATTTAAGTAAGGAGGCGAGTCATATAGAAGGCTTTGCTAAGGAATGTGCAGTTGTTACCCATTACAGACTTAAAAATGCTGAAGATGGCAGCGGACTCATTGTAGATCCAGATGCAAAACTAGAGGAAGAGCTTATTGTACGCCCAACCTCTGAGACCATTATTTGGAATTCATACCGAAATTGGATTCAGTCATATAGAGACCTACCGATACTCATCAACCAATGGGCTAATGTTGTCCGATGGGAGATGAGAACAAGACTTTTTTTGCGTACTACAGAGTTTTTATGGCAAGAGGGTCATACAGCACATGCAACGGCTCAGGAGGCTCAAGAAGAGACATCTAAGATGTTAGAGGTTTATGCCGATTTCGCCGAGCATTACATGGCAATGCCTGTTGTTAAGGGGAGAAAAACGGAGTCAGAGCGTTTTGCGGGTGCTGTGGATACATTATGTATCGAAGCTTTGATGCAAGATGGAAAGGCTTTGCAAGCGGGTACATCTCATTTTTTAGGTCAAAATTTCGCTAAAGCTTTTGATGTTAAATATGCCGATAAGGAAGGTAAGCTAGCGCATGTGTGGGCAACCTCCTGGGGGGTTTCAACAAGATTGATGGGGGCATTGATTATGTGTCACTCCGATGATGAGGGCCTTGTTTTACCGCCGCTTTTGGCACCAATTCAGGTAGTTGCGATTCCAATTTATAAAAGCCCAGAAGATTTAGAAAGGATTTCGGAGAAGTTTGAAGCTTTGCGCATTTTATTAAAAGAGAAAGGTATATCCTTCAAGTATGATGATGATGATAACCGCAGACCGGGTTGGAAATTTTCAGAATATGAGACAAAAGGCGTGCCCATCCGATTAGCAATGGGGGCAAGAGACCTTGAGAGTGGCAAGGTTGAATTGGCAAGACGAGATATTAAATCAAAAGAGGTTGTCGATTTTGAGGGGGTGGCTGATTTTATTGAAAATTTATTAGGTGAAATTCAGGAAGGCTTATTTAACAAAGCGAAAGATTTTAGATTAGAAAACACCACTGAGGCTTCAGATTATTCTGCCTTTAAAAAGCAAATTAATAAAGGTGGGTTTGTTTCGGCTCATTGGGATGGAAGTTCTGAAACGGAAAATAAAATTAAAGCCGAAACGCAAGCTACAATTCGTTGCATTCCGTTAGATCAAAAAATGGAAGATGGGATTTGTGTTTATTCTGGTAAGCCCTCGAAAGGAAAGGTTCTGTTTGCAAAGGCTTATTAATTGGGAGGTGATTTTAAGTTTAAACAATTCATTGTTTCTCAAAACAATTCTCTTCTTAAAGTTGGTACAGACAGCATGCTTCTAGGTTCTATTGTTGAATCTAAGCACTCAAAAACAGGACTTGATCTAGGCGCGGGAAATGGTGTTCTATCTTTGATGGTCGCTCAAAAAAATCCGAAAATTAAAATCCAGGCTATTGAATTGCATCAAGCTTCTTTTGAGGAGTGTCTATATAATTTCCAAAGATCTAAATGGTCTAATAGGCTTGATGCAATTCCAGCTGATTATTTTAAACACACGTTTGATCAGAAATATGATTTTATTTTTTCTAACCCACCTTTTTATTTAGAAACTTCCGGAGAAATTCAATTGGAGAACCAACAGTCAAAGCATACTACAAAGGAAGAATTCTTTGAGTTATTTGTATTAGTAAAGGAGTTGTTAGTTTTGGAAGGTGTATTTTGGATTGTTTTGCCTTTCTCGTTATACGAATTGGTTACAAAGTATATTGCTGGGCTAGAGCTTTATATAAATGAGATGTATCGAATCGATGCCAAGTTATCTAAACCGAACTCCAGGGTCATTTTAGCAATGTCAAAAACGAATAGACCTACAAAACAAAAGAGTCTTGTGATTCGTAATGAAGATAACTCTTATACAGAATCATATATTAATTTGACGAAAGAATTTCATTACAACCAATTAAAAAAGTAATTTTATTTATGTGACATTCTCAAGCCCATGAATGGTATGAGACTAGATGCATAATACAATAAATAAATTAAGCAATCGTTTTTCATTTGTGGTAAGACATCGAAATAATTTTTCAAGTAATTTAGTTTTCGGATTTTGCTTTTTATGCTCCGTTTCTTTTGCACAAGGTATTCAGTCTGATGATTCATTTACTTTAGAAATAGGTTTGCCTAATGCTTTTGTAAATAAACCTTTTAAAGAAATAATGCAAGGTTTGATTTCTGTTTCCCCATACTATCAATATGCTTTGACTAATGGCGTTGCTTTCGGTATAGGCGCTCATTATTCTTATTTTGCGGTTAATGAATTCAATGTACCTTCTGCAATTTATGGAGGAATGCATTGTTTGGGTGGTTTCTTAAAGGTTGGTCATGAAAATTTTTGGGGTGAACGATTTGGGACAGACTTTGGATTGAAATTGGGATACATGCATTCGATGATAAAAACGGATGCTCTATTTGAGCAAGGAATAAGACTCAATATCCTACAGTCGGCATATATAGAGCCTAATATTGGTTTGGTATTGTCATCAGATGAAGCCAATTCCTATCGGTTAACGATTGGATACCCATTTTTTGGTTTTGGTTTTAAGCCAGCACAAATTGGTCTTGAGGGGGACGCGGGATATGCCCCATCACAATATACTAGGGCTTCCTCCTTTTTGATTGTAGGTTTTGGCTATACCCATTATTTTAATGGTAAAACGACATCAGAAAATTAAGTTTGTAGAACCCCTACATTGTATTTCTCTGTTGACTTTTTATGGTTGGCAACATCTATTCCAATGGAAATCACGTTTCTTGTTTCTTTTGGGTCTATAATGGCGTCAATCCACAATCTACTCGCGGCGTAATACGGTGAAATTTGCGCATCGTATTTGTTTTTTATTTTGTCAAAAAGCTCTTTCTCTCTCTCTGGGGTAATTTCTTCCCCCTTTGACTTTAATGAGGATACCTCTATTTGAAGTAAAGTTTTCGCTGCTGCAGCGCCGCTCATTACTGCGATTTCCGCTGTGGGCCATCCTACAATCAATCTAGGGTCATATGCCTTTCCGCACATTGCATAGTTTCCAGCTCCATAAGAATTCCCTATCACAATTGAGAATTTAGGAACTATTGAATTGGCCATAGCATTGACCATTTTAGCTCCATCCTTGATAATCCCTTGATGCTCACTTTTTGAGCCCACCATAAAACCGGTTACATCATGTATAAAAACCAAGGGTATATTCTTTTGATTGCAATTCATTATGAAACGAGCTGCTTTATCCGCGGCATCGGAGTAGATTACACCACCAAATTGCATTTCACCTTTTGCGTTTTTAACCAATTCCCGATTATTCATTACAACACCAACGCTCCAGCCATCAATTCTGGCGTAGGCAGTGATGATTGTCTTACCGAAACCGGCTTTGTATTCGAGAAGCGTAGAATCATCTACTAAACAGTTTAATAGGGTTTTACTTTTATAGGGCTTGGACCTCTCAGCAGGTAGAATTCCATAAACGTCTTTGATCGGAGTTTTAGGCTCTATAGCTTCAACGCGGTCAAATCCTGCTTTTTTAGCAGTACCAATTTTGTTCATAAGCTCTCTGATGGTGGCTAAACATTCTTTATCACTCTCTACCTTGTAATCACAAACACCCGATATTTCAGTATGAGTTGTTGCTCCGCCTAGGGTTTCATTGTCTATTTTTTCTCCAATAGCTGCTTTGACCAAATAAGATCCAGCTAAAAATATGGTTCCGGTTTTATTTACAATAATTGATTCATCAGACATTATCGGGAGATAAGCACCTCCCGCTACACAACTACCCATAACTGCAGAGATTTGAATGATTCCTTGCGCACTCATTTTAGCATTGTTTCTAAAAATCCTTCCGAAGTGTTCTTTGTCTGCGAAGATTTCCTCCTGCATAGGTAAGAAAACACCAGCACTATCGACAAGATAAATTATTGGAATGTGGTTATCCATCGCAATCTCTTGGGCTCTAAGATTTTTCTTGCCTGTTATTGGGAACCATGCTCCAGCCTTAACTGTAGCGTCATTGGCTACGATGACACACCGTCTACCACTGACCATTCCTATAACCACCACAACGCCACCAGATGGACAGCCTCCATATTCCTCATACATGCCATGTCCAGCAAATGCAGCGATCTCTTGTTTTTCGGAATTTTTATCTACGAGTAGATCAATACGTTCTCGAGCGGTAAGCTTTCCTGCTTTGTGTAGTTTATCAATTTTTTTCTTTCCGCCGCCAACAGAAACTTTTTCAAATGCCTGTTCAAGAGCTCTGATTTTGAGACGCATCTTGTCTTCATTATAATTAAACTCGAATTCTTTAGGAGAAATTGCCATACGTTGAATTTGATATCAAATATACGAAACTACGTCTTTCGCTATGAAATCAAGTTCGTGTTTAATTGTACTTTTATGAAAAAGAAATTTATGAAAAAACTTGCGCTGCATTGGAAGATTCTCATTGGTATGTTTTTAGGGGTTCTTTGGGCTTTGTTTTCAGGAGCAGTTGGGCTTAATGAGTTTACGGTTAATTGGATTGATCCATTTGGAATTATATTCATCAATTGTCTAAAATTCATTGCTATTCCGCTCGTTTTATTTTCTATTGTCGGAGGTGTAGCTGGTTTGGGGGACGTAAGACAATTGGGTAGGATAGGGGCTAAAACTTTAGGGCTTTATCTCTTAACCACGATTGCTTCAGTTACTTTAGGCTTGACATTAGTCAACCTTTTTGAGCCAGGAAAGAACACATTGGAAGATACCAACAGGTTGCGCTATGAAATTTGGGCAGAATCAGAGGGTATAGAAGTCATGGATGGTAAAAATTTATTGATAAATGCTGATCCGGAAATCGTGAAAAAGATTACAGCGTCTTTGGATGAAGAAAGAAGTAGTTCCGATTATCAAAAGATGATGTCTAAAAGTGAATCAGCGGGGAAAAGAAAAACGGGGCCATTGCAACCACTAGTCGATATGGTTCCAGAAAACTTAATTGCAGCATTTTCGAGTAGTAAACTTATGCTTCAAGTGATTTTCTTTGCTTTATTCTTTGGGATAGCATTGTCCTTAATGCAGTCTGAAGGGTCAAAACAAGTGCATCTATTTTTTAATGCAATGGGTGATGTTTTTATCAAAATGGTAAATATGATTATGGCACTGTCTCCATTTTTTGTTTTTTGTTTGATGGCTGGGGTACTTGCGAAAATCGCAGATTCACCTTCAGAATTGTTTACCTTATTCCAGTCTTTAGGATTATATGCCTTAGTCGTTGTTCTTGGTTTGGCATTGCTCTTATTTGCGTTTTACCCACTATTACAACGTCTGTTTGGTGTTAAATTTGGTTATAGAGAATTTTATAATAAAATGAGTCCAGCTCAGTTTTTGGCTTTTTCAACGAGTTCAAGTGCTGCTACTTTACCAGTAACCATAAGATGCGTCCAAGAAGGTTTGAAAGTCCCTAAAAAAGTAAGCGATTTTGTATTGCCTATAGGAGCAACTGTAAATATGGATGGTACATCTTTATACCAGGCTGTTGCCGTTATTTTCCTAGCGCAATTCCATGGCGTTGATTTAAGTATTACGCAGCAGTTAGGGATTGTTGCCACAACAACGCTGGCTTCAATAGGGTCGGCTGCAGTTCCTAGTGCAGGCCTTATTATGCTCATGTTTGTTTTGAATTCAGTGGGTCTAAACCCTATGTGGATTGTCATTATTTATCCAATAGATCGTATTTTGGATATGTGTAGAACGGTTATTAATGTTACCAGTGATGCGACCGTGGCCGCAATTGTTGCTAAATCTGAAAAATAGGAACTAGAGCTTGCTTAATAAGTCATTTAAAGTCTCTACATGTATATCATGGTTTCCTTCAAATAAGACTGTGTAATATCCTAATTGCTTATAGTTTTTGATTTCTTGATCTAGCAAGTCATCTTTTAAGAATTCATCTTTTTCGCCTACTACGAAATAACGGTTCTTTTTTGTTTTCTCCTTTGGTTTTTCAATATCAGGAGGAAAAACAGAAGCCCAAAGTATAAAGTGAGTGAACAATTTTGTCCCATCATAATACCAGCGCGCTGCAGTAGCACCGCCTTGTGAAAATCCTAATAGAATTATATGTTCATATTGATTTGATTTCAAATGCTCTGAAATCCATTCATTGAGCCAGTTTATATTGTCTTTAATGTCATCCTCTCGAGCTTCCTTTGTCATCCATGAAGCACCAACCCTACCAGAATAACCATTTATATAAAACCTATGTGGCCCTTCAGGGGCAAGAATGGTATAATCCTCAGGGCAATCTTTAAATTTCTTTAAAAAAAACTCGGCCAACTGACCATATCCATGAAGAGTAACCAATAAACTTTTTGGTTTTCTCTTGGCAGGAATAGAGAAATAACGGTAAGTTTTCGAAGCTTTAAAACTATGGCTCATAATTTGTTGTAGACCTTTTAAAATTAATAAATTTGCAAAGTGATTAGAGGATTTCTATCGGTTTTTCTTTTAGGTTTTACTTGTTTCTTATCTGAAGGGGTATTTACCCAGCAAAAAATCCAGGTCTATGATCATCTTTCTATTTTCCCAATACATGATGTCAATATAGTTATTTATGGAAAGAACGTTGTCTCTGATGGCCAAGGTTGGAAGAAAGCCGAAGGTGTTCAATCTTTAGCGGGAACAATTGCTGAATATATTCAAGTTGAACAGCATTTTACCAATAAAAAAGGAAAGGTTCAAACTGATATATTCAAATTAGCTGATTCGTCTTGGAGAATTTCCTTTTACCATGAGAATTATATTTTAAATACGATCTCGTATGATTCTCTTTTAAGTCTTGATTTTGTCCTATATCTAAAGTCTAATGCGAATACGCTCGATGAGATGGTGGTTTCTGCAACTAGAATGGGTGAAAAAAAGCGTGATGTTATCCAAAAGATTAAAATTATTAGCAGCAATGAAATAAAGAACCAAAATCAATCTTCAATGGCGGATTTGATAGGGAGTTCGGGCAATGTATTTGTTCAGAAAAGTCAGTTGGGTGGTGGGAGTCCGATTATTAGGGGCTTTGAAACCAATAAAGTATTGATGGTAGTGGATGGTGTTCGTATGAATAATGCTATCTATAGAGGCGGGCACCTACAAAACGTCATCACGCTAGACAATGCAATTATGGACAGGGTAGAGGTAGTCTTTGGGCCGGGCTCTGTGATGTACGGATCTGATGCTATTGGAGGTGTTATGAGCTTTAAAACTAAGGACCCTACTTTGAGTCATAAGGACAAAGGACTAATTATCGGTGAGGGTTATACCCGATATTTTTCTGCAGCAAATGGTTATTCAAGTAATGTAAATATATCTGTTGCTAATCGGAAATTCGGGTCTTTGAGCTCATTTACGTATTCAAATTTCGGTGATTTGAGACAAGGTGCTAATAGAACTGATTTCACAGAAGGTTTTGGCGAGAGAAACTGGTATGCGTCTCGAATCAATGGTGTGGATACCATGTTGAATAATTCAGACCCAAATCTTCAGGTGGGATCAGGTTACGCCCAATTCGATCTACTTCAGAAATTCACTTTTAAACCCAATGAATTTGTTACGCACAAGCTAAATCTTCAGCTTTCAAATTCCGGAAATGTAGACAGATATGACCGCTTGTCTCAAAGTGAGAATGGCATTGCAAAATATGCTGAATGGTATTATGGCCCACAATTTAGGTTTTTAAGTGCCTATACCTTGTCATTGAGTAAGAAAAATAGGTTGTTTGATGCTTCTGAACTGACCTTGGCTTATCAGGCTATTGAAGAGAGTAGAATGGTGAGAAGATACCAAGAAGAGCAATTGATGAGTAGGGAGGAGGCCTTGGATATTTTTACTTTAAACTTTGACTTTTCAAAGAAAATAAGAAAACACGAATTGAGGTATGGTCTAGACTTGTTTTATAACCTTGTAGAATCTAGCGCATTTTCTACTGATATTAATAGCATGCAGGTTTCAACCCTTGATACAAGGTATCCAGATGGTGGGTCCGATATGTCATCTTTTGCCCTGTACTTAACGGATAATTGGGAGGTTAATGACAAAACAATCTTAAGTGGTGGACTCAGGGGCTCACATGTTCAGCTAAATGCTGAGTTCGTAGATAAAACATTTTTTCCATTTCCTTTTAGCTCCATTGAACAGCGAAATTCATCTTTGAATGGTAATATTGGTGTTATTTATATGCCTACGAAATCAATCCGTTATACTCTATCAGGCGCAACTGGATTTAGGGCGCCAAATATTGACGATGTATCCAAGGTATTTGAATCTATACCTGGTAAGGTGATTGTACCTAACCCTGATTTAAAACCCGAATACTCATATAACCTAGAGCTTGGTTCTGAAATAGTTCTTTTCAGAAAAATAAATCTGGCTACAAATCTATACAGTACATTTCTAAGTAATGCTTTAACGATACAAAATACGACAATTAACGGGGTGGACTCTGTACTATATGAAGGTACTTATAGCACCGTTGTAACGACAACGAATACGAGTAATGCTTTTGTGTTAGGCGTTGAAGGTGTTCTAAATGCGACTATCGGACGATCCATACGTATTGAGGGTACTTTTAATTATACTTATGGTCGGATATTGACAGATTCAGTTCCATACCCCTTAGATCATATACCGCCTGTTTTTGGCAAGTGCAGTATTAAGTATCAAAAGAAAAAAATAGTTTTAGAGTGTTTCGTTAATTATTCCGCTTGGAAACGGTATGAAGATTATAATCTAGTGGGAGAGGATAATTATGCATTTGCCATAGCGGGACAGGGAATGCCTAGTTGGTATACTTTAAACAGTCGGCTTAACTATTCATTTTCAAAAAACATTTCAATTCAATTGGCATGTGAAAACATTCTAGATCGAAATTACAGAAGCTTTGCCTCAAACATTTCGGCGCCTGGCAGGAATTTTATATTTACAGTTAGAGGCCGCTTTTAGCAGAGAAATATTTTCCTTCTTTTTCGACATAGAAAAAACGTTTAATGACGTCGTTGCTCGTCTTTATTTCGGGCTTGTAGGTGAATGCATCAATTTTATTAGGATGAGTCCCTAAGTTAGCTTGGTAAACGACAATGTCTTTAACATTACTTCTTTGGGCCAGTTTAAACCTGAATTCATAGGCCTCTTCTGAATCACTTCCTAAACCATCAAAGTTTTTCCATTGGAACACCTTTTTGGGTCTATTGTTGAAGAGGAAATAAACTTCCTTATAGCTTGAATTTCTAATTCTAAAATCAATCACGGCATCTTTATGCTGGTTTGAAGAGATATGTTCAAAGTGTATATCTAGGGGGAGTAGTGGCGAGGAAGGAACAATTGTTGGAGGTGAAAAGGTATTGCTTCTGCCATCATAAAAAATGAAAGCATTGAATGGCCCCATGTAGGCCATTTTTTCTGCTTGAGTTTCAGCCCCAGTCTCTTTGGCCTTTTGTTGAGCAAAATCTAACCTGTTAATCGCAATAATTGCATCTACAGCTTTGTCTTTATTCAGCATTGCCTTATGAACCGTGTACGTATATTTCTCTTTTTTACTGGTTCCTAAAGACGATTGAATGAATTGGCGTATTATTGAATCCACGTAATAGGCAGAGCTATCGAGTAAGAATCCATGATCAGTCGTTTCATTTTTATTCTTATCGAAATCAAAGCTGTTTTCCGCTTCTTTCTGTTTCTTTTCAGCTTGGTTATGACAAGCTAAAATTAGGAATAGGAAGAACAATGGCATTAAAAATTTCATGTTCAAAGATAAGTATTATGGCTTTTGTTGATTCATTCATCCTAGATTATAATTTTACAGATTTTTTTTGATTTGAAACCTTGGAACAGTATTTGCGTTAAAGTATTCACAAAACCTATCGACATGAAGAGTAACGTACAAACTTTGAGAACAAATAAAGTGAAAAAGGCAAAAATGAAATTGTCTAAGCACAGAGAGTTAGGAATAGATAGTACAATTGATATTCACGAAGTGGCGACACTTATGGATACTTTAAAGAATCGTTCCACCGTAGAGAATGACGCCCTGCTGTTCTCTATAAATATGAATTAGGATTCAATAACACCTGATCCAACCAAAACACCCTTTTTATACCAAGCGACAAATTGTCCAGGACTCACTCCTTTTTGCTTGACTTCAAATAACACATATACTGAATGGCCCCTTTGTATTAATTGTCCTTTTTGGAGGTTTTGACGGTATCTGATACGGATTTCGTACTCCTCATTCTCCTTCTCGGATTTTCTGCTGATCCAGTTTATACTTTCTCTCTCTACCTTAAGTGCTATACGGTTTAACCCGGGGTGTTCATCAGTTTGCCCAGAATAAACAATGTTGTTAACCGTGTCTGTACCGATAACGAAGCTAGGCAATGGGCGCCCCCCGATATGGAGCCCTTTTCTTTGGCCGATCGTGTAAAAGTGAGCTCCTTGATGTGTGCTCACCCGAATTCCATCTATTTCTTTATAAGAAAAGGGTTTACATAGCTCTTCTAGGTCCAGGTTTTCTGATGACATTTTTTTATAGCGATGGTATTGCTCCATATCATTTGGGATTTCAATAACCGGACCTTCTTTTGACGATAGTTTTTGTTGAAGAAAGTCAGGTAGCTTGATTTTACCAACAAAGCAAAGGCCTTGAGAATCTTTCTTTTCGGCCGTTACCAATTCCATCTTACTAGCCAATTCACGAACCTCTGTCTTTAATAAGTGGCCTATAGGAAATAATGCTTTGGCTAATTGTTTTTGAGATACTTGGCATAAAAAATACGACTGATCTTTAGACGGGTCTTTACCTGCAATGAGGTCCCATTCATTATTTGTATTTAGTTTTTTTTGGCAATAATGTCCAGTGGCAACAAAATCCGCACCGAGATCCATTGCTGCTTTGAGAAACACATCAAATTTAATTTCTTTATTGCATAGTACATCAGGGTTTGGTGTTCTTCCCTCTTGGTATTCATTAAACATGTAGTCTACAATGCGCTCTTTATAGGCTTTACTCAAATCGATGACCTGAAAAGGAATTTCTAAAGCTTCGGCAACCATTAGAGCATCATTTGAATCATCTATCCACGGACAGTCATCAGAGATTGTTACAGACTCGTCATGCCAGTTTTTCATAAACATACCAATCACTTCGTAACCTTCTTCTTTAAGAAGATACGCAGCGACACTAGAGTCAACCCCTCCAGAAAGTCCAACGACTACTCTTTTCATACTGCAAAAATAGAAGGATTTCGCGACAAACGAATACGTGTCGTTAATCTTGATTTAATACTGAAGTACTATAGGGAGGGTTAATCAATAGATTTTATATGCTTTGAAGCATTTACATTGTTATTATATATTTTTAGAAAATAGGTTCTCCTGAATCGCTAGAACGCAATTCATACCATCGATTGCTGCAGAAACAATTCCTCCGGCATATCCTGCTCCTTCAGCACAAGGGTACAAGTTTTCAAGCTCAACATGCGCATAGTTTTCCTTATTTCTTGGGATCAATACTGGTGATGAAGTTCTAGATTCTGGAGCATGTATAACGGCATCTTGAGTAACAAAACCTGGTATTTTTTCATTAAAGTCTAAAAATCCTTTTCGCAATCTAGAAGTGATGAATTCCGGAAACACTTCGTCCATTTCAACGCTAGTAATACCAGGCTGATAGGAGCTTCTTGGGAAGTCTTTTGATTTTTTATGATTCATAAAATCAAGTAGCCTTTGTGCCGGTACTTTTTGGCTTTTACCTGCGGCTTCCCAGGCACGACGCTCAACACTTTTTTGAAAATCTAATCCACAAAGTGGATGTGACGAATTCTCTAGGTCTTTAGGCTCTATAGAAACGACGATGCCTGAGTTTGCATATGGATTATTTCTTTTAGAAGGGGACCAACCATTTGTAACGACTTCTTCTTGATTGGTTGCGCATGGGGCAATGATTCCTCCCGGACACATGCAAAAGGAGTAGACTCCTTTTGCCATCGCTTGGGTCACTAGTCTATAGGAAGCAGGAGGGAGATACTCGTCATTAGATCGACCGTGGTATTGTATTTTATCTATAAATTCTTGGGTATGTTCAACCCGAACTCCGAGCGCAAATGGTTTTGCTTCTATTTTTATTTTTCGGTCAAAAAGAAGTTGGTAAATATCTCTAGCGGAATGACCTGTAGCTAAAACCACTGCAGATGTTTCTATTTTTTTAGAGTTATTAATCTCGATCTGCATGACACGACCATTCTCAACAATGACATCTGTTAAGGTATGCTCAAAATGAATTTCTCCACCTTGATCAATAATCAATTGCGTCATGTCTGAAATGATCTGTGGTAGTTTATTTGTACCAATATGAGGGTGTGCATCAATGAGTATATCTTCAGGTGCCCCGAAATGAACAAGTGTTTCTAAAACCTCTCTTACTGCACCTCTTTTTTTCGAGCGAGTATAGAGTTTGCCATCAGAATACGTTCCTGCACCGCCTTCTCCGAAACAGTAATTGCTATTAGGGTTTACAATGCTTTCTTTGTTGAGCTTGGCTAAGTCTCGTCTTCGCTCCCGAACGGATTTTCCGCGCTCATATACAATCGGTTTTATACCGAGCTGAAGGGCCTTTAATGCCGCAAAGATACCCGCTGGCCCAAGGCCTATAATATGCACCTCTTGACCAGGTATTTTCTTTTGGAATTCAGGTTGATAGTTTTTCGGAATTACTTCGTTTTCCTTAAAGACATGAAAAGTACATAGGAAACGTATGTTGTTCTTTCTTGCATCAATGCTCCTTTTAAACCATTTGAATTGCAATACTGGGAGATCCTTTCGCTTTAGTTTACTGAACACGGCCTGCTCGATATAACTTTTATCTTTTGCTTGCTCAGGCGTACAGTAAAAGGAGACTTCTATCATTAGGATTGAAAAATAATTGAGAACCACCAACCTTTGTTATAAAGGAGGTCTATTGGTTTGGCAACGGGTGAGAAATCTTGTATAAAAGAACTCTTGACACCATGCGAATATTTTACTTCGATAGAAAACTTGAAAAAAGGAGCAAAGACATCTATTCCAACGCCTAACTGTCCTTGAATATCAAATCGATTTAGTTTTATAAAAGGATCAATAAAGTTTTGAGATGCATTTTGCTGGGATTGTAGGTCGATTGAATATTGCCCCCCAAATAAGGCATAGGCAGCAAAGTTATTAAATCGTTTGGTTCTAAAAACAAACGAAAGTGGAAAATCTAAACACGTTGAATTAATACGTTCTTCACTTTCACCTTTTGGGAAATTAGAACTGTCTAAACTACTATAAATTAAAGTTCGCTCTTGGAAGGAGAGTCCTGGCATAAAACGTAATCTTAATAACGGAGTACCTAATTTCAAGGAGGTTAATATACCTAGCTGCCCACCCGGTTGGGATTCGTTTTTTACGGAAACCAATCCAAATTGTTCATATGCATTTGGATTTTGATACACAGTGAAATCTGTGTTGTTGACGCCCAGCATAAAACCAAATCTAAAAGCCTTTTTATCAAAGTTTTTAAAACGCTGTTGTTTCATTTTTTGCGCATTCCCAAGAGAGAATACAAGAAGACATAGAAGAAAAAGAAGAGACTTCATGTTAGGGTAACGAAAAGAAGCTCTCAATGTTGCAGATTTATTTAATTCCGGTATAAATGGTGGCTATCCCACCGCTCACGGTTAGTGCAGTTACATTATTGTAGTTTAGTTTACGCAATATATCCGTAAAAGTCTGCCCCTCCGGAAAGGCCTCTACACTTTCCGGCAAATATGCATAGGCTTTCTTGTCTTTGGAAATTCCTTTACCAAGAAACGGTATTACGTATTTTGAATAGAATTTAAAAGCCTGTTTGATCGGGAATTTTTTTGGCTTTGAAAACTCCAAAATAATTGCTTTACCCCCAGGTCTTAAAACACGGAGCATTTCACTTAGTCCTTTTTCTAGGTTTTGGAAGTTTCGGACACCGAAGCCTACGGTCAGACCGTCAAAATAATTATCAGCAAAGGGAAGGGCTTCTGAATCTGCTTGCTTCATAGTAATGATATGATCTAGTCGTCTATTTTTCATCTTTTTCCTCCCGACTTCCAGCATCCCATTTGAGATATCAATACCAATGATTTCTTCTGGATTTAGACTCAAACTAGCTATGGCAAAATCTCCTGTTCCGGTTGCGATATCGAGTATTTTTTTTGGCTGTATAGATTTAAGCTCTTTCACTCCTTTTTTTCTCCATAATTTGTCTATACCAAGAGATAAGAAGTGGTTTAAGAAATCATATCTACCGGAGATGTTGTCGAACATTTGTTCTACTTCTTCTTTTTTAGATTTCTCGCTATTGTATGGCTTAACAGTTTTGTGTGACATAGGGACTAAACAATTATATTCTAAAGTAGTTCATTTACCTCATTTTTCAGAGCGTCAAAAGTAATGCTGACGACTCCTGGTTTTTCACAAACCATTCCTCCTGCGATATTAGAAATCATAGCTATATCATTTAAGGAGGCTTTGGCTAACAGGCATAAGGTAGCAACCGCAATGACGGTATCACCCGCGCCAGAAACATCCGTGATTTCCCTTTTATGTGCTAGGATATATTTAGATTCGTTTTCATCGCAAATAAAAACCCCATGCTCTGATAAGGTGACTAATGATATCGAATGAGGAATCTTATTTCTTAACTGCTTTACGCCTAATTCAAAGTTTTCTTTTTCTTGTTCAAAGTTGAATTTTATATTTAAACCCTCTTTAAGTTCTTTTAAATTTGGCTTGAATAATGTCAATCCGCTATAGTGATGGAAATTCTCCTTTTTAGGGTCAGCTGTGACAGGAATATTCAGCTGATTGGACAAAGTAATAATTTGCTGTATGTTTTGCTGATTAAGGACTCCTTTATCATAATCTTCTATAATTATCGCATCTACATCCTTACTGAGAAGTTGTTCTATTATCGCAAGGAAGGCGCTTTCGTTATTTTCTGTTAAGGGATGCGTATCTTCTGAGTCGATTCTTAAAAGCTGTTGTTTTGAAGAAATAACTCGTGTTTTAACCGTTGTTTTTCGTTCCGAACTCATTAAGAGTCCTTGAGTTGAAATTTCTCGTTTGTCAAATAATGTCTTTAATAATTGTCCTTCAGCGTCGTTGCCAATTACAGAGGCTATTAATGGAAAGGCACCGAGGTGTTTCAGATTTAGAGCTACATTTCCTGCGCCACCAATTCTGTTGTCTTTTTTTTCAAGAGAAATAATAGGGACTGGTGCTTCCGGACTTATCCTAGTCACTGTTCCTAAAATATATGAGTCCAACATAACATCACCAATCACGAGGACTCGTTTTCCTTTAAATTTCTCAAAAAGTTGGTTATACTTCACTTATTTTAATTTTGACAAAGCGTCTTTTATTCTACGCATAGCTTCGATAAGAGTTTCCTCTGAAGCAGCATATGAGATTCTGAAACAATTTGGATCACCAAAAGCATCTCCAGTGACTAGTGCAACTAAAGCTTCCTCCAACAAATACATACACAAATCACTGGCATTATTGATCTGTATCGAGCCATAGCTCTTGCCGAAATAAGCCGAACAATCTGGGAATACATAAAATGCACCACCTGGATTGTTTGTTTTAATACCTGGTATATTTGATAGAGCTTCAAGTACAAGTGTCCTTCTGTTCTTAAAAGCACTAATCATATCTTTTAAAACAACGGGGTTTGCTTCCATAGCTGCTATCGCTGCTTTTTGCGTAATAGAACAGGTTCCTGATGTGAATTGACCTTGAACCTTATTGCAGGCATCCGCAATGGTTTGAGGCGCTCCAATATATCCTAGCCTCCATCCCGTCATTGCCCATGCTTTCGAAACTCCATTTACGGTCACAACTTGCTCATATACATCCTCAAATTGGGCAAGACTTTCATGCTTTCCTTCAAAATTGATATGCTCATAGATCTCGTCACATAAAACAATCAAGGAAGGATGTTTTACAATAGCGTCTGCTAAACCTCTTAATTCTTCTTTGTTATAAACCGTTCCAGTAGGGTTGCACGGCGTTGAGAAGATCATTAATTTGGATTTAGGCGTAACTACGTTGGCCAATTCTGGTCCCGTAATTTTAAAGTCTTTTTCAATTCCGGCATTAACGATAACAGGAATACCTCCAGCGACTTTTACTATTTCTATGTACGAAACCCAGTACGGAGCAGGAATGATCACCTCGTCCCCAGGGTTGATTAAACTAAGTACGACATTTGCTATAGACTGCTTAGCACCAGTTGAAACAACAATTTGGTCTTTAGTGTAGTCTAACCCATTGTCACGTTTAAACTTCTGTGATATACTTTCTCTTAAATCATCATAGCCAGGAACAGGCATGTATTTCGTGAAATTATTATTCATCGCTTCATTAGCCGCATCTTTTATAAATTGAGGCGTATTAAAGTCAGGCTCACCTAATGATAAAGAAATGACGTCTTTTCCTTGTGTCTTTAGTTCACGGCTTTTTCTAGACATCGCAATGGTAGCAGATTCCTCCATTGCAAGTAAGCGATCAGATAATTGGATCATAGATGATATATTTATGCGCAAATTTAATGAAATTCAAGGTTGATGGCATGTTCTTGCAGACAATTATACAATCTTATTCATCAAGCAGATCGGGTCTGCGCTGGACTGTTCTTTCAAAAGCTTTCTTCTCTCGCCATTTTTCTATCTCAGGGAAATTTCCTGATAGCAATACTTCGGGTACTTTCCAACCTCTAAATTCAGGAGGTCTTGTATAGACAGGAGGGGATAGGAGATTGTCCTGAAAACTATCCGTAAGTGCAGAGGTTTCATTGTTCAGTACACCAGGTATTAACCGAACTAGGGCATCCGTTAAAACGGCAGCAGCAAGTTCTCCTCCGGACAGCACATAGGATCCTATTGATATTTCTTTTGTGATCAAATGCTCCCTAATCCGCTCGTCGATTCCTTTATAATGTCCGCATAGGATAATGAGATTCTTTTTTAAAGACAATTCGTTACACACGTTTTGCTCCAATACTTTACCATCGGGAGTCATGTAAATGAGTTCATCGTATGTTCTTTCCTTTTGAAGTTTTTCAATCAAGGCAACAATGGGCTCAATACTCATTACCATTCCTGCGCCACCGCCGTATTGATAATCATCTACATTTTTATGCTTGTCTGTTGAGTAGTCTCGTATGTTATGCATCTTTATTTCAACAAGTCCTTTGTCTTGGGCCCTTTTCAAAATAGAAGCAGAGAAAGGTCCATCAAGTAATTCTGGAAGTAGGGTTAGAATGTCAATGCGCATAATCAAATTTACGAACAAAATAAGTTACCAATTGCATAGAAAAACGGTGTAAATCAAAATAAATACGATTGTGTTAGCAATAGGTTTTTGGAGATGAAGCGCATTTGTCATTTAAAACTGGGATTAACAACCATAAACAAGGCTTAACAATGATCTTTCATTGATACATTCATGATGCCTTTATATGATGAGTGCTTTAGGCTTCGTCTTATTTATATCGAATCGAAGGATTAATTCTGATGTATTATTCTGTATTTTAGGGCTTCATTAATTTTTAGTTCAGATGAATAGATATTTCTTATTCTTTCTTATTTTCTTTTCAAGTTTTATCGTACACTCTCAATGTGAGGGTGTTACGGTTGAATCCATAACCAATCCTGGTCCTTATTCCGTTTCAACACTTGTTGAGGGGGTTGACGGTATTCGAAATGGGCCCGATTATGACGGAGCTACTATTTACTACCCTGTGAATGCAAGTCCTCCATATGCCGGCATTGCTATAGTTCCGGGATATTGCGGAGAAGAAACGAATATCCAGGAATGGGGTTTCTTTTATGCTTCTCATGGCATTGTTGCTATTACTATAGGAACTAATGATCCTTGTGCGGATTGGCCTTCAGCAAGAGCGACGGCCTTACTAGATGCGATTGTTACGGTCAAAGAGGAAAACGCAAGAGTAAATTCACCATTGCAAGGCAGTATTGATGTCAATCGTTTTGCTGTTTCTGGTTGGTCAATGGGGGGAGGGGGAGCTCAACTTGCGGCATCGATTGACCCATCATTAAGAGCCGTAATTGGCTTATGCCCTTGGTTAGATCTAAATGGTTTTCAATCCTCAGATTTAATTCATAATGTGCCCGTGCTCATTTTTACAGGACAGAATGATGATATTGCAAATCCTACTGAATATGGATTTATGCATTATCAAGGAACGCCTTCAGGTACGGATAAATTATATTTCGAAATAACGAATGGGGGGCACGGTGCAGCAAATAGCCCGAACATGGCCAATGGCGAAGCTGGTGTTTATGCTTTATCTTGGTTAAAAACCTATTTATTAAATGAACCTTGTTACTGTGATTTCCTATTAATAAATCCATCAAATTCATCCGCATATGAGACCAATGTTGAATGCGACGAGTTGAGTGGAATAGAGGAGGGGCATTCTGATGCACTATTATTGTTTCCGAATCCTTCAGCATCCGATGTTATGGTTTCGAGCATATCCGGACTAGAACGCAGTTTTTCTATTTTTAATGATAGCGGACAATTAATTAGGGAAGGAATACTTCCCGCTAATTCTAATAAAATCGAGTTAGAATATTTGGATTCTGGTAGTTACCTCTTAAGTTTAGAGGGTGAATTATTCAGGTTTTCAAAATTAAAATAGTCTATGAAAACACTTCTTTATTTCTTTTTTTCATTCTTTGTTTTTTGTTCTTTTGGGCAAGATAAATGGAAAGGAAATACATCGCCTAGCTATCAAGAATTGATCACTTACCTCAAGGAGATTTCTTCTAAGAATAAGGTAGTTGAGTTGTACAATATGGGGAAGTCTGATTATGGATTACC